>ERZ772779.636-NODE-636-length-15807-cov-15.047676_pt1 | contig 15807 bp, 8 predicted proteins | sample MGYA00511360_ERZ772779 | MGnify/ENA primary metagenome ERZ772779 (study PRJEB29015, sample SAMEA2738112) | human oral metagenome | biome: human oral; feature: human-associated habitat; material: saliva | place: China | collected 2231 ...
AGCATTACCAGCATTGGTGATGGTGAAGCGGTAGGCACCGTCGGCACCCGGGTCGATTTGAGCAACCTGACCAGCGGGAACAAAGTCAGTGTCCTTGTTGCCCTTGACTTCCTTCGTGATGTTCATCGCGGGCGTAACGGCAACGTTGAAGGTCGACGATGAACTACATACGTAATCCGTCGTCGAGCCGTTGCCGTTGACATCGAAGGTGTCCTGCGTGCGGCCAGCCCAGCAGTAGGAGGTGTTTCGCAGACTCTTATCTTCAGTGACGCTCTTCGCTCCATCTCCGGGCATGAAGATCATACCGTCGTTCGTGTTCTTTCCCGCCGGAGCATTGGAGAGAACGTTCGTCGTGAGGTAGGCGTACAAGACTCCCTCGACGGCATCGGGAACGGTGATGCGAACCAGTGTGCGACCAGTGCCGTTGTAGTTCTTTTCGATGCTAACCGTGACCTTGGAGAGGTCATAGGCAGTGCCGTCTGCAGTGACGAGTCGTGAAGTCTTTGCCACGTCGACTGCAGAAGCATCATCAACGTCAAAACCGGAGGGAAGCAGATCGGTCATGGTGAAGGGGGTAGGAACACCACCGTTGTTCTTCGGGCGAACGTTTCCCTGCAAGTAGAAGCGTGCAGGCTTGCCGATAACGACAGGATTCGTGGCGATGGACTTAGTGATATGCACGCTGGGGTAATCGTTGCGTACGCGCATCCACGAGCACAGGTTGTCATTCGAGAAGATGACCCTGCCGGTCTCGATATCGGTCGCGGTACCGCTTGCACAGTTCTGGTAGCGAACATAGTCCGACGAGGCGACGTAATTGTAGTACCTCTCGGGCGGTGCAACAGGGTTGTAGTGGCTTGCAAAATCAGCCGGTTCTTCAGTGGGGAAGTTCGTTGGAATTGTCCCGTAGAAGAAAATGTTCGGGCTGGTCTGGGGGAGCGCATCCGTATCGATCGTGTAGCGGGTGATCCACTCGCCCTCTGGAAGAGTCAAGTTAGACGAGGCCGTGTAGTTAACGCTTGCGTGGTTGCCCTTGTTGGTCCAATACTCCAAGGTCCAGCCGCCGTTATTTTCGAAGCCGGAATTGGAATAGATGGAGAAACGGTAGGGGCTTACCATGGTCGGCTGGTCACAGGGGGTACCAGCGGCCTTTGCATCCTGGGTGGACCAGGTGCAGGGCAGAGTGTCATCCCAGTGGAAATGCAGCGTGGTGTTGCCGGAGTTAAAGGCTCCCAGACGCCACTGCGCGGAGCCTCCGCGAGTTTGATACTGGTTGTCATTGCCGAGCTTGACCATGGACCCACCGGGCTTGCTTTCGGAGAAGCCGTGGGTGATTTGAGAGCTCTTGGTGACGACGGTCGTCGGATCGTTCTGTGCCTCGGCGGTGATGGTTGCCTTGTTGGTGACAGTGTCAGCGGTGGTGACGCTACCTGCTGGGTACTTGACGGTAACCGTCGAGGTAATGGGGTTTTGCCATGCCCAATTCGCGTAGGTCCAATTCACCGTGTGAGTGGCTGCGTCGTAGACGCCACCATTCGTTGCCGAGACGAATTCAGCGTTTGCGGGAAGCGGGTCGCTGACCTTGATGTTCTGAGCCTGAACGAAGTTGAGGCCGTTGAGGTTAGCAGACTTTCGCGCGGAGCCGTTCCAGCGGATACCGACCTTGTTGGGGTTGTCCTGGTCGATCTGCTGATAGCCGTAGCGCAGCTTGTAGGTCGCCTCACCACCAACGGCGGGGTAGTTCGCCTTGTTGGTGGGGCCGCTCTTCTCGATCGCGATGTCGGTATCGGCGGTCCAGGTGGTGGTGAGCTCGTTCTCGAGCTTCTCAGCATTCTGCGCGCTGAAGGTCACCTTCTGGGTGGTCGTCGAGTTGTTCGGCGCGTCGTAGTAGCTGTAGTTCCAGGTGACCTGGATACGGTCGGACGTGCCGGCGGGCAGCGGGTCCTTCAGCGTGAAGCGGTAACGCTGGACGCGCGATCCATCCTCGGGCTTGTCAACATATTGCGCCGTCCTGGCGACGCTGTCACCGGTGACAGGGACGATGTTGTAGCCGCGCTCGGCGAGCTTGAGGCCGGCCGGCGTGATGGGGCCGGGCAGCGTCAGCTCGATTTCGGCGCCTTTACAGGGGGTGGTGACCGAGGAGCAGGAGAAGTTGATCGTCGTGATCTGATCGTCGTGGATGCGCAGGGTCGGTTCATCGTTGACGACGTTCAGGGCCAGGGTCGCCTGGTCGTCCGCGACCGCGCGGGCGCGGCGCGTGCGGGGCTGATTCTCGGGCGCGGCCTCCGCGGCGGGTTCCTCGCCGCTGGCCTCGGCGTCACCGGCCTCGGCATCAGTGGCGGTGGTGTCCGCCCCTGCTTCGGCGGCGGGCGCGGCGGCGGCCTCAGACGCGGACGAGGCCGTGGCAGCTTCCTGGGAAGACGCTGCGTCGGGCGTGTTGACGCTTTCGTCGGCGGCGCTGGCCCGCCAAGCGAGGGGGGTCAGCGAGGTGACGAGAAGCGAGAGTGCGGCCAGGCTGGCGGCACCCGCAACGCCCACGCGGGCGCGGAAGGGACGCAGTCGAGACATCGACTTCTCCTTCTTTCGACGGAATGTGGACAGGACTTGTGTCCCAGCCTAGTGACAGATGAGATAGTTCCACTATGTCTGACAGTTATCGCCTCAACCACAACTACACCGTTGTATTTCGTTGATATCCCGGGCATTACGACAATGTAACGACTTCTCTGAACTGTTGGTCAGCGCCGAAAGACGCTAACCTCCGCTTATTTATCGAACAATCACGGAACAGTCGACTATCGGATGCGCAAATAATGACCACTAGTGCCGAAACCGGAGGGAAGATTCAGCACATTTTGAGTGTTGTAACTCACACGTGGGGATGTCGTCGGCCGGACACTAGACATCGCCCCTCCGGCGATGCCCTTGACCGATCGTTGGGTTGGTTGTCGGCGAGCGCACCCAAACGACACGAGGGACGCGACCCCGCCCCGGCCTCGTCCCCTACGAGGAGGCGTCCTCGCAGGTCAGGCGCCCCGCGTCCATCGCGAACGTGCGGTCGGCGTAACGGCGCGCCTCGGATTCGTGGGTGACGATGAGGACGCCCGCTCCCCCATCGGCCGCCTCGCGCAGGAGGCGCAGGACGTAGGCCGCGTTCTGCGCATCCAACCCGGCCGTCGGCTCGTCCGCCAGGACGACGCTCGGGCGCATGAGGAGCGCGCGGGCCACGGCGACGCGGCGCAGCTCGCCGCCGGAAAGCTCGTTGGGGCGCGCGTCCGCCAGATCGGACAGGCCCACGGACGCCAGGAGCGCCTCGGCGCGCTTCGTCGAGCGCTCTCCCCCGGCGTACAGCACGGACGGCAGCAGGACATTCTCCAGGACGGTCAGGCTGCGCAGCGCCGTGTGCCCCTGCGGGATCAGGCCGATGCGCTCGTTGCGCAGCCGGGAGCGTTCCTCGTCGCCCATCGCATACAGGTCCTGGCCACCCAGGCTGACGGTCCCCGCGGTGGGCGTAAGCATCCCGGCGAGCATCGTCAGCAGCGTGCTCTTGCCGCTGCCGGAGTGCCCGGTGACGACGGTGACCTGCCCCTCGTCCAGCGCGAGGTCAACCGGATGGACTGCCGTGAACAGGCGCGTCCCCTTGCGGGCGCGAGGAAATTCCTTGGTGAGGGAGGTCGCTTCGATGAGCATGTCACTCGCCTTCCTTGAGTAGGGCGCTGGCGTCCGCCGTATGCAGGGCGCGCAGCGCTATCCACGTTGATACGAGGGCGACAACCCCCATCGACGCCAACGCCCCCACGGCCAGGCCCGCGATCACCGGGAGCGAGGGCACCAGGAAGCCGACGCCAATGGTCTGGCGCACGAGGCCGGAGAAGGAGGCGATGAGGACCCCTGACACGACGACGCCCACGGCAGCCCCCGCGGCGTTCACGGTGACGGCCTCGAGGGCGACGACGCGCGAGATGAGCCCCCTGTGGGCGCCCAGGGCGATGAGCGTCCCGAATTCGCGCTTCCGCTCGACGATCATCATGACGAAGACGAGGGTGATCATCACCAGCCCGATACCCCACACGAGCGCGATCAGCGCGCTCACCGTGCGGGAGGTGGCCTCGAGGGAGGCGGCGATGCCGCTGACCATCGTGGTCGAGGTCGTCACCGAGACCCCGGGCACGCGCGCCTCGATGTCGGCCGCGACGGCGTCCACGTCGCCCCCGGGTGCGACCCTCACCATGACCGAGGAGATGATGTGGTCGGTGTCGAGGCTCGTGTACTTGTTCAGCCCTTTGTCCAGCGAGGAATCGATGAGGATGCGCGCCGTGTCGAAGGTCGTGTACACGGCGTTGTCGAGGCTGGAGCCGGTGGTGTCGAATTGGGCGACGACGCGCAGCTTGTTGCCGAAGAGCGAGAAGTTCTCGGGGTCGGCCACGCCGACGTTTGCTCCGACGATGACCTCCATGTCGCCGAGCTTGACGTCCCCCGCGGTGTCGGAAATCCACGGCTGAATGGTGACGTCGGTAGCCGGGTCGAAGGCGATGACCTGGTAGCGGCCCGAGCAGCACGAGGCGCGGGCGGTGGCGAGGAAGAGCTGGGCCGAGGCGGACTCGACGCCGTCGACGGCGGCGACCTCGTCGCGCACCCCCTCGTCCATGTAGAAGTAGGAGGGCTCGGGGCTGACCAGGAACGCCTGCGCATCGAAGTCGTCGGCGTCCGCCGGAGTGACCACGATGTCGGCGCCGAGGCGCGACTCGACGGTGTGCAGGCCCCGGTCGATCCCGGTCACGAGCATGGTCCCGCCGAACACCACCATGGTCATGAGCGCGGAGAAGAGGACGAGGGTCCCCGATCGCACCGGGTACCCGCGCAGGTTCATCCACGGCAGTCGCGCAAGCGACAACATGCTATTCCTCCTGTCGCGGCGCCTAGATGGGCGCCAACTTCTGTCCCTGGACGGTGGCGGCGACCCGCGCGAGCGCGAGGCGGGTTCCGGCCACACCGAAGGCTACCAGCAGGGCGACCGTGAGCCCGGCGAGGGGCGCAGACCGGGCGGGCGTCGTCAACGCCGCGAACGCGCTGGCGTCGCCGAGCAGGGGCACGGCGGCGGCTCCGACGACGACGCCGGCGAGGGCGCCCGCCGCGTGAAGAATCAGGGATTCGACAGTCATGACTCGCGCAATCGTCTTCGCCGACGCCCCGATCGAGCGCCACACGTACAGCTCGTGTCGACGCTCGTTCATGAGCGTGGCCTGGGCGACCATCAGGGCGGCCAGCAGGACACCCCAGGCGATGCCGAGCACGCCGAGGAGCGCGCTGCGGTGGGCGCGCACGTCCGAGGCCGTGGCTGAGACGGCCGCCTCGGAGCGGACGGCGGTCACTTTGCGCACGTACAGGTTGATCCACTCCGTGACGCTATCGACCTGCCGGGAGTCGGCGACGCGCACGAGGGCGACCGTGTAGTCGCGGTCCGGCGCCAGGGAGGCGTAGGTGTCGTCACCCGATTCGACCGACGCGGCGATGACCTGCGTGAGCGTGTCCATGCTGACGAAGACGGCGTGATCCCAGTCGGTGCCGGTGGCCTCCAGGTGTGCGCCCACGGGCCACTGCTTCCCGAAGAGCGTCACCTCGCCCTCCGGGGTCTGCTCGGCGGCGGCTCCGACCGTGACGGCGCCTTCGGGCGCATACTTTCCTTCTCCCTCGGCGATCCACGGGGACACGACGAAGTCGGTCGCGGGGTCGTAGCCGATGATCCACTGGGTCGTCCCGTCGGGCCGCGTCTGGGAGATGGCCAGCTGGTAGGTGACGGCGGCGATCTCCTCGTTGGCGTCCATGCGCGCCAGGGTCGCTCGCGGCTGGTCGCATTGGGCGGGGGTTCCGAGCATGCTCAGCGCCCGCTTGTCCACGAGGTTCAGGCAGGAGGTCGGGTACACGACGAGGTCGGCGCCGAGTCGGCGCTCGGCGAGGCTAAGCTGGGCGCGCATGCCGTCGAGGGCGACGAGGCCGCCGAACACGCACGCCGCCTGGGCGAGCGCGAGGACCAGGATGATCGCGGCGCGCACGGGGTGCGCCCGAATGTTCTTGAGGGGAACCCGGCGCAGCGTGAGGGAGCCCGTCATTGCCCGCCCCCGCCGGCCTCGGACAGGTCGATCCACAGCGCGGGCCGAGCCCCGTACAGGACGTCGACGTTCGCGCCGCTGGCGACCGGCGTGCCGGCCGCGTCAACGAATTGCGCGGCGAAGCCGTAGGTTCCGGGCGAGCGCAGCCACCAGTCGGCCGTCCCATCCTCGGTGACGGTCAGGGCGCCCGAGGCCGCGTATTCGCTCGCGAGAGCCTCGCCGATGTCGGAGCGGTTCGCGCCGCCGGAGAGGTAGACGACGCTTTCCTGCTCGCTGAGCGCGAAGACGCGGTCCTGCGTGGGCGCGCCTCCCGGGGCGCCGGTGACGGACTGGTCGGCGTTGTCGTTGAGGACGGAGGGGATGATTCCCCGCTGGGCGGGCGTGAAGGCGGCGTCGAAGAAGTCGTCGTTCATCCACGCGCGCAGGTCGCTGTCCGCCCACGTCACGTCCTGGAAGGGAACGTGGTTGTACTGGCGTCCCTCGAGGACGTCAGCGCTGAGCAGCAGGAGCCGGTCGTCGAAGCGCTCCAACACGATCCACCGGATCGGCTCCGGGCCGTTGGAGGCGTCGCCGTCCTGCTCGAAGGAGCCGAAGGAGACGACGTCTCCCTTGGCGGCCCCACGGTAGGGAAGCGCCGGATCGTCCTCGACGAGGCCCGCCGCGCGCTCTCGCGCGTCCGCGTAGTCCCCGAGGCCGACGAAAATCCCGTAGGCCCCCGAGGCGTCCCCTGACTCGGCCAGGCGCAGGGCCTGGGCGTAGCGCTGCGAACGCTGGTGCTGATGGAATAGGCAACCGAGGGTCACCGCGAGGAGAACCGCCGCGAGTACGACGGCCCCCTTCTTGATCGTTGCCTTGCTCAGGCGCGCGCGTGTCACCTGTCGGGGATCAGGCCTGGGAGGCCTTGTCCTTCTTGAGCGTGTTCACGACGGCGGCGACGCCGCCGCCCGCGACGAGGACGCTCATGATGCGCACGAAGGGCTGGAACACCGTGTGGCAGCGCATCGTCTTCATCATGCACAGCGGGCAGATGACGCCGGGGATGAAAAAGACGACGACGGCGCCGAGGAGGCAGAGGACCTGGAGGGCGAGGCGCACGCCCTTGTTCTTGATGAAAGCCGCCGTCCCGAAGAACACGGCGAGGCCGGCGGCGCTGGCCGCGACGGAGTTTTGGCACTGGTGGCAGTGCATCCAGGTTCCGTCCGGCCTGGGTTCACACGCAGAAAAAACGGTGACGCCTCCCGCCAGGAGCGCGGCGCTCAGGGCAGCGGGCACGAGGGGGATGACGAGGTCCTTCTTGGACACGGTAATCATTCCTTACGGGCGGGCAAGTATTGACGAACTTTATAAAAGTATCATAAGCCTAATTTACTGTGGAACACAAGGGTTTCCCCTCCCTCCAGGCTCCCGGACGCGACGCACGCACTCCCTCCCGGATGCGCGCGCGACGGCTCCCCACGCGCGGCCCGAAACAACCACTCTGCCTCCCCCACAGCGCCTAAGATTGAGGTATTCCCCACCAACGAGGTGTCACCATGAACAGGATCAGCATCCGCCTTCTCCACTGCCTCGGCGCGTCGGTAGCCGCGCTCGCATGCATAGCCCTCTCCCCCCTCGCCGCCGCCGCAACGGACGCCACGGCCGCAGACAGCACCATCGTCACGGCACCCTCCGGCGAGGCGCCGACCACCCCGGCCTCGCCGGAGGCGACCCCCGCCTCGTCGAGCACAACCCCGACCACCCCGGCCTCGCCCGCTGCACCCGAGGCGACCCCGGCCTCGTCGAACGACGACCCCGCACCCGCCACACCCTCCCCCACGCCGACCCCCGAGCCGAGCCCCACCCCGCCCGAGCCTGCGCCGCCCGTCACCGGCCACTGGGTGCGCCAGGCGGCCGGATGGCGCTACGAGTTCTCCGACGGCACCTGGCTCAAGGGCGGCGTCCACGCGGTGGGAGCCACGCGATACGCCTTCACCGACGACGGATACGTGCCGGTGGGCTGGTACCGCAGCCCCGAGGGCACCTGGTACGCCTCCACCGAGGACGGCGTGCGCACCGGCTGGTACCACGACGGCGCCGCCTGGTACTACCTCGACGGCGACGGCTCCATGGCCACCGGATGGCGCCTCTCCGGGGGCGCCTGGTACTACCTCGACCCCACGCGAGGCGGCGCCATGGCCACCGGCTGGGCCAAGGACGCCAACACCTGGTACTACATGGACGCCTCCGGGGCGATGAAGTCCTCGACCTGGGTGCGTGAGGGAGCCTGGTACTACCTGACGGGCAGCGGAGCCATGGCCACCGGCTGGTTCATCGCCGACGGATCCTGGTACTACGCGGACGGCAGCGGCGCCATGCGCACCGGGTGGCTCAACGACTCCGGCACCTGGTACTACCTGCACCCCTCGGGCGCGATGGGCACCGGGTGGATTCAGGAGGGATCGAGCTGGTACTACCTGAACCCGAACGCCGGCGGCGCCATGGCCACCGGCTGGGCCGCGGTCGGCGGCGCATGGAACTACTTCGACCGGTGGAAGGGCTTCTGGGTGTCCGGCCGCGCCGACTTCGAGGCCGACTGGAACTACGCGAAGACCCTCTACAGCCCCACCAACTACCTGGTCGTCGTCGACACAGGCGCCCCGCACTGCATGACCTTCTACTGGGCGGAGGGCGCCTGGCAGCCGCTCACGGACATGCCGTGCTCCGTCGGCAAAGCATCGACCCCCACGGTCACCGGCACCTTCACCATCAAGAACCGGGGCTCCTCCTTCGGGCACGGATACACGGCGTACTGGTGGACCCAGTTCTACGGCGACTACCTCTTCCACTCCGTCCTCTACTACGAGGGAAGCTACACGGTGAAAGACGGGACACTCGGCGGCCACGTCTCCCACGGGTGCGTGCGCCTGCGCTACGAGGACGCCAAGTGGCTGCACGACACGATCCCATCGGGGACCTACGTGACGATCTACTGACGGCCTGGTGGCGGCCCGCCCAGGGACTGGCGCGCTGCCGGGGGCCCGGTGCGCTGACGATGTTCGGCCGACGATCCACCGATCATTGCAACCAGGCCGGGGCCTGCCTTCCGATCCGGGGGCGAGCCCTGGCACGCAGTTGTGGCGCAGGTTTGCCGTTGTGGCCCAGCCTCGCACGGATAGAGGGCACCGCAGGATCCCGGCAGGCAGCCACGTCACCACAGCAAGCCATGAGCCGCTGAGGGAGTACGACGCCAGGTGTCATGGTGGGGGTTTTGCACCATTAGAAGCCTCACCACGGCGTGTCGCCGGCGTGTCGCGGCCCTAATGGTGCAATTCTCCCCGTTTGGTGGCGGTGTCATTGGAAAGCAGGCCGCGCCCGGGCCCGCCCGCGCTCTCTGGCCCTTCCGGAGAGCGTCGCATCTTTGGCGATGGGGCTTTTGCAGCATTAGAAGCCTCGCTTCGGCGTGTCGCCGGCGTGTCGCGGCCCTAATGGTGCAATTCTCCCCGTTTGGCGACGCCCTCGACGTGGGCCGAGCTCGACCGTGCGCCTCTCACAGCGCAATTCCTTCCGTTTGGTGGCGGTGAGGTCGCGGTTCGGGGCGGCGTGGCGCCCAAAGTGCAGACCACCTCGGCGAAAAACGCCGATAATGGGCAGTCGAGGGCGAGGTGGTCTGCATCGTGGACACACCGATGCCTGGCCTCGTGTATCGCTCGCACGCGAACCCGCTATTGCGAGCGCTAACCGGCTATATCGCACGTAAACCCGCTATTCCGTGTCTGGGCGGGGGTGCCCACGCTCGTATTAGTGGGCCAGCGTGCGAATTAGAAGGCCCAGGCTCGTATTAGCCGGTTAACGTGCGAGTTAGCGGGCCCGCGTGTGCGCAGGTGCACTAGGGTAAGCCGCCCGGCGGTCAGGCGGCGACGAAGCGGGCCCGCGATCGCGTTGCTAGCGCTCGCTCGGAGCAGTTTCGCATGCAATTCGATTGAGTGAACTTTCAACAGCTTCCACAAACGTTGCAATTCCAACGATGTGAATGTACGACTCGACACGGGGGCGGGGGAATTGCATGCGAAATTCATGGAAAGCACACCCAACGGGAGCCATACCCTGCCGCTCGCGCTACGGCTTGTGCTGCCCCTCGTCGCGCAGCCGGTGGCGTATCAGAGGCTTCGCATGATGAACACCGTCGACGCTGGCATGCTGTCCACATGACACCGAGTGTCCGTACCCGGCCAATTGTTCGCCCACACGCCGGGCATTTGGGGGTATTCATACCCCCACGACGAAACAACCACCTTCAATGTGGCTTTTCCCGCACCAGCAAGCCGAAAAGTCGCCACAAAACCAACACGTTTTGTCCATCCTCCAAGTTGACTCCCACCACCTTCAATACCGACTTTTCCGCACCAGCACGCCGAAAAGTCGCCACAAAACCAACACGTTTTGTCCTTTAACCCGACCGACCCGGGCGCCCGGACCCGCGCAGGCTGCACGGGCACGCACGAAACCCCGGGATTCCAATGGAATCCCGGGGCTGGGAGCGGAGACGGCGGGATTTGAACCCGCGAGGGGCTATGCACCCCTACCTCCTTAGCAGGGAGGCGCACTCGACCGGACTATGCGACGTCTCCAGTGCCGACTACTCTAGGCCATTTTCGCCGCGAGCGCGAACCGCACCCGCCGCAAGCGCCCAAGAGGCGGTCGGCTCGGCGGAGGGCGAGGGATTCGAACCCCCGGTGCCATTGCTGACACAACGGTTTTCAAGACCGTCTCTTTCGGCCACTCAGACAGCCCTCCAGACCTGCCTCATCCTACAGGAACGAGCGGCGCGATGCCGACATCGCGGACACAGCCACCGCGAACCCCACGAGAGAATACGAACACTCAGACAAGCGGGCGGCGCTTCCGTGGGATCGAGCTAGAACGTGCCGCGCGCACAGGAGGGGTGAACCCGGCTGCGCAGGCCGTCGCGACGATGTGCTTCATGTGCCGCGCACACGCGAGGGGTAAGCCCCAGGCACCCGAAGCCCGCCCACACCGCCCGCGCGCGGGGGTCCGGTACCCGGACACAGCAGTCTCAACCAACGACGTGCACACACCACGCGTGCGCAAGGGGGCGGGCTCGGACCACGGGTGCGGGTGCGGCTGGGAATAACACACCACGCGTGCGCATGGGGGCGGGTGATGTAGCCCGCGAAGCGATCGGTCGACTTGCACACACCACGCGTGCGCAACAAGGGGGCGGGCCCGGGGCACTCGCCCCGGGCCCGCCCCCTGTCACAGCGACGATAACCCTCTCAGCCTCGCAGGCCGAAGAAGTTCCAGGACTTCTTGTCGGGCGCCGGCTCCTCGGGGTGGTCGAGGAGGCCTCGCGAGAGCGCGGGGGCCGTCGGCGGCCACAGGGGCACGCGGATGGCGAGCATCGCCTGGATCGCGTGGTAGACGTCCCAGCGCGAGGACTTGGCGGGTTGGACGCTCTCGTTGTTGGGGCCGAGGCGACGAATCCAGCGTCCGGGCTGGGTGATCAGGTAGTCGTGGATGTAGTCGACGAAGGAGCGGTAGCAGTGCTCGAAGTGCTCGACCTCGTCGAGGCGGTGCCCATCATCCAGCATGGAGCGGCGCACGGCGACGGCCGCGCACACGCCCTCACACACGACCCACTGCTGGTGCTCGTCCTCGCCGGGCACGGGATCGCCCTGGTCGTTGACGCCGGTCGAGAAGCCGGGGGCGTGGCCGGTGCGACGCCAGCCGTCGACGCGGGCGCGTTCGAACAGCTCGGTGCCCATCTCGAGCAGGTAGTCGGGTACGGCCCAGCCCATGGAGCGCAGGCCGGCGCGCACCTGCAGGGCGAAGCGCGCGAGCTGCATGGAGTGCCCGGTGACGTAGCCTTCGTGGTAGCGGCGCCCGTCGTTGCAGAGCTTTCCGGCCTCGAGGCTGGGCTGCCATTCTTCGTCGTAGTACTCGGGGATGCGCCAGTTGTTCTTGGAGGCGACCTTGTACGCGAAGGCCGTCATCTTTTCGGCGCGGTCGAGCCATTCGGGCTCGGTCGTGGCCTCGGCGGCGGCCATGTAGGCCTCGATCGTGTGGATGAGCGTGCCGAGCGCGTGCACGGGTGCGGGCTCGGTGAAGGCCTCATCGTACTGGTCCCACACGAGGCCGTAGTCGTCGATCCAGTAGTCCTTCTGCTCTTGGAGCATGGTTTCGAGGAGCTCGTGCGCGCCGGGCCGGTTCGCGACGGTCGCGGCGGCCACGCCGAGCAGCGCGTACACGGTGTGGTACTGGGATTTCACGCGGGAGGCCTCGTCCCAGGGGACGCCGTGGCCCTCCTCGTCGGGTTCGGCCTTGATCTGGTACCACATGCCGCCGTTGACGGGGTCCGTGAAGTACGTGGTCAGCGACTTGACGGCGTGATCGGCGTAGCGGCGCGTGCCGGGCAGGCCCATGAGCGCACCGAGGGAGAAGATGTAGGCCATGCGCCCGGTGACGGCCAGGTCGATGGATCGGCTCAGGTCCGGTTTGCCGTCGGCGTCCAGGTGTGCGAAGCCGGTGGGCACGATCGCACCCTCGGCTTCCTCGATGAGCGCCTGCATGTTGGCACTGAGCCAACGGTTATGTTCGATGGAATCAAACCATCCCACGATGTTCCTCCTGCCAAAACAGCCACGGTCTGCGGTGACCGACCTCTCATAGGATAGTCGCTCGTGGCCTCGTTTGGGAATACGTGCCGCCCTGTGAGTCATATTCGGGGACGAGGCCGGGGCGCAATATGCGCTGACGTGCGGTTTTGCGCCCGCTCGGCCACGGCCTCGGACGGGAGGAAACGATGAGCCGTTTCACGGCGTGGACGGCGCTACACACGAGGGGAGGTTACGTGCAACACTGTGTTCATGCATGATCGAGCTGGCACACGTGCCCTTCCAGAAGACCTCATCAACGTCGACGATGTCATCTCCGCCTACTACGACATCGTCCCTGACCCGACCGACGTGGGACAGCGCGTCGCGTTCGGAACGTCGGGCCACCGCGGCGCTTCGCTGGACGGTAAGTTCAACGAGGCGCACATCATCGCCATCACCGCGGCGATCATCGAGTACCGCGCGTCGCAGGGCATCAACGGTCCGCTGTTCATCGGCCGTGACACGCACGCCCTGAGCGAGCCCGCGTGGCGTACCGCCCTGGAGGTCCTCGCGGCCGCCGGCATCGACACGCGCATTGACTCGCGCGGCTCCTACACGCCGACCCCCGCCGTGTCTGTCGCGATCCTGGGCGCGAACGGCGCGCCGGCGAATCTGCGCACCGAGGGCGACGGCCTGGCCGACGGTATCGTCGTGACCCCCAGCCACAACCCGCCGCGCGACGGCGGTTTCAAGTACAATCCGCCTCACGGCGGCCCTGCCGACACGGATGCGACCGGTTGGATCGCGGCGCGCGCGAATGAGCTGTTGGATTCGGGCGAGTGGAAGGATATTCCCCGCGTCACCGGTTCTGAGCTGTTGCACGACCCGAACATCAAGCCCTTTGATTACCTCGAGTTCTACGTGTCGCAGCTGGATCAGATCATCGACATTGATGCGATCCGTAGTGCGGGCGTGCGTATTGGAGCGGACCCGCTGGGCGGTGCTTCGATCGACTACTGGGCGGCTATTGGCGAGCGTTACGGTCTGGATCTGACGGTCGTTAACCCCGAGGTGGATCCGGCGTGGCCGTTCATGACGCTGGACTGGGATGGCAAGATCCGTATGGATTGTTCGTCGCCGTACGCGATGGCGTCTCTGCGTCAGGCCATGACCCCGGATGCTGAGGGCAACACGCCATATGACATTGCGACGGGTAACGACGCGGATTCGGATCGTCACGGCATTGTGACGCCCGATGGCCTGATGAACCCGAACCATTTCCTGGCTGTGGCCATCGAGTACTTGTTCACGCACCGTCCTGGTTGGGGCAAGGACGCGGCTGTGGGCAAGACGCTCGTGTCTTCTGCGCTGATTGATCGCGTCGTTGCTTCCATGGGTCGGGACCTGGTTGAGGTTCCCGTGGGCTTCAAGTACTTCGTGCCCGGCCTGTTGTCGGGTGCGCTGGGCTTCGGCGGTGAGGAGAGCGCGGGAGCGTCCTTCCTGCGCAAGGACGGCACTGTGTGGTCGACTGATAAGGATGGCATCATCCTGGCGCTGCTGGCTTCGGAGATCCTGGCGGTGACGGGTAAGACCCCCTCGCAGCTGCACAGGGAGCAGGTGGAGCGCTTTGGTGCTTCCGCGTACGCTCGTATCGACGCGGCTGCCTCCCGCGAGGAGAAGGCGAAGCTTGCGGCCCTGTCTCCTGAGGACGTGACCGCGACTGAGCTTGCCGGCGACCCGATTGTCGCGAAGCTGGTGCGCGCCCCCGGTAACGACGCGCCGATCGGCGGCCTGAAGGTGACGACGGAGTTTGCGTGGTTCGCGGCTCGCCCGTCGGGCACTGAGGACGTGTACAAGATCTACGCGGAGTCCTTCAAGGGTGCTGAACACCTGGCCGAGGTCCAGGAGGCCGCGAAGAAGGTCGTGTCTGACGCCCTGAACGGCTGATGCTCTGACGCTGCCCGCTGACGCGGGTTGCGTGACGGGGGCGGCGCTCATGCGAGCGCCGCCCCCGTTGTCATGTCACGCCGAGTCCATCGCTAACGGTCACGCCAGGGTCCACGCGATCACAGCGGAAGAGCGATGAGCCGACGAGGCGTGCGCGTACACGGCCTGTTACACTGGCGGGCAGGACAAGGGCTGACATGGGCCTCCCTGCACTGTGGGGAAGTGACCGCGAAACCCGACGAACCAGAGCCTCGTAATAGCTCACTCGTGAGCGGCAGACTGACGTCACGTCCTGCAAACCCCCTTCCCCATGGGTTGGGGGTTTCGTGGCTCTTCGCATTGTGGGGTGTGGGGGTGGTGTTCGAAGCGTCCCGGGGATCGTGGACAGTGTCGTGGGACGACGACCGAACACAGGAGTTCGCCTTGGGCGCCTCATCAACCAAAACTCGCACGTAATTTGGGTACCCTAACTTTTCATAGGTATCGAGAAAACCGCAGAATTCCAACGATGCGATTTCAATGTTTGAAATACATGTCGGGGAATTACGTGCGACATTTCTGAGGAACCACAACACGGGGCGCCACAAAGGCATCTCAAAGGCACCACAGCGTCAGGCACTACAACGTAAGGCACCACAGCGTCAGGCACCACACAGGGCCCCAAAGGCACGACTAAGGCACCTCAACGGACACTCAGCAGAAGACAACTCAAGCCCACAAGACGCCCAGGCCACCTCGCGCGGAATCACGCCACAACGACACGACAGGAAACGGCTTAAACACCCCCAAACCCGGGACTTGACAAGCCGCCCGGCCCCACGTGGGGCCGGGCGGCTCAGTGACGATACGGTGAGCGTTAGCGCAGGACGACGACCACGTCAGGGTCGCCGAGGCCGCTTTGCTGGCGGACCGCGCTAATGCCAAGCTTGGAGGCAATGTCCCGCGCGGTGGCCTCCATGCTGGGATCCTCGTAGAAGACGGTCGATGTCTGCGTGGTCCAGCCGTCGGCGTTGGCTGCGGAGGTTCCGGCGTAGCCCGCCTGGTTGAGGATGCCGGCTTGGGCGGCCGCGTACCCCTGGGTTTCGGTGCCGTTGAGCACCTGGATGGCCGCGCCGTGATCCGGCTGCGAGGACGCAGACGAGGAGGAGGGGCTCGGC
>ERZ772779.637-NODE-637-length-15788-cov-6.135066_pt1 | contig 15788 bp, 10 predicted proteins | sample MGYA00511360_ERZ772779 | MGnify/ENA primary metagenome ERZ772779 (study PRJEB29015, sample SAMEA2738112) | human oral metagenome | biome: human oral; feature: human-associated habitat; material: saliva | place: China | collected 2231 ...
TAATGCTCCCCAAAGCGATTTATTAAGTTTGTTTGGGGTGCGGATTGCTGTTGAGTATTTTTGTAATGCCTCTATATCCCTAACTAGCCTTGACTTACGTAACTGCCAGCGTTCAGGCTCATAACTGTATTTAGCGTCAATAGCAGCTTTAATTTGATTGCGTACAGCCTTGTTAACATTGCCGGTTCCGTGCATATCCAGCACAAATTTGCTTAAACCTATGTCTTCCAAGCTGGCCTTGACAACGTCTAGTGCTGCCTGTTTTTCCGCCACAAATAGCACCTTTTTACCAGCCATCAGGTTGGCTGCAATTAGATTAGTGATCGTCTGGCTTTTGCCGGTTCCAGGCGGGCCTTGCAGCACAAAACTACGGCCACTTGCAGCAGCTACTACTGCTTGTAGCTGTGAGCCATCAGCGGGAATTGGCAAAATATTTTCAGTTTCATCGGCTTTGAGAGCGCTTATATCACTATCCCCATTGGGGTCTAGGAAAGCGCGTCCAGAACTGGTGGCGATATGGGCAAACACTGGAGAAGCCATAAACTTTTCCCAATATTCACCCATATCTTTCCACATGTTAAAGGTTGAGAAGTTAGCGATGAACAAGTATGCCGTCTGTGACACTTTCATCTCGGTGCGAGCCTCTACCAGCTCGCGGCTTATCGCCGTAAACATCTGTAAAATGTCTAGCTCGAGATTATCTTCCGGTAGCTCATTAAGTGTAGTCAGCGTTAAGCCGTATTCTTTTTTCAGCCATTCAGACAGGCAATAGTTAGGAATTATTTCACCTTCATTATCACATTTGATTTTGAAGGGAGCCATTTTAGATGATCGTTCCAGCTTAACTGGAACTAAAAATAGTGGAGCTTTGTTAGTTTTACCCGCCTTAGCGTAGGTTAGCTCCCCTAAGCTTAAGTATAGGTTAGCATTGCCGGTTTCTTCAGCCAGTGTCAGAGATTTTTTCCTTAGCTTATCTAAACCATTAACGTAGGTAGAGCGATTAGTATCAATGTGAACCTCGCGCTGATCCGATAGTTTGTTATAAAGAACAAGATCTGCTAGCTGTGTGGCGTCCTTAATTCCTTTGGCCCGGTCAATTGGGTCAATCTTTTTCATGTCTTTTAATGTCAGGCTATGGCCGTCAAGAATTAACTGTTTTAGTTCAGCTAGCATGCCTTGGCGTAGCTCTAATTTATAGGCGTTAGTTTTAAGGCTTAGCAAAGGGTTAGTTAGTTTTAGATCTAGCAGTCGCCGCTGCCAGTCTTGTACTCGCTGAGGTGGCTCAGCCGGGCTATCTACCTTTGGCTCTAGGACTTCAATTTGCTCTAGAACTTCAATATTTTCAGCGATTTGCCCCTGTTCTCCACTACTATCATCAGCCAGAACCGCAGCCTCGGGAGCTACTTTAGCTGCGCCGTCGCCGTTAGGTAGGGCGCAATTACTGGCCATGATTTCCTCAGCATTGAAGCCCTCTATAGATTCATTGATAGGTAACTCTGTAATATGGTTTGCAAGCTGCGAGCGTACATCTACCAGTCCCTGTGCTAACTCAAAATATTTTTCAGCCTCCGCAACGGCTTTTTCAAAAGGTACTCGATTAAGTGCCTGTACCGGATCAAAGACCAATAATTTTTTACCGCGCAGATAATTCTGCGACTTCATTTCGCCTTGCACTACTGCAGAATTTAAGGGGCGTTCTAGGTTTACTGCAGCTAGTAGTCTACCGCGCGCTATAACTAATACCGGTTTTAGTCGGCAAGCTGCGGCTAGAGCTGAATATAGCAGGACTAGTTCCGAGGCCGTGGCCGTGCCTTGTCGCAAAACCTCACCTGAAGTTCGCAGACGCACTACTGGCACTTGCCAAGTTTCTTCTCCAGCAGTAATCAAAATGTTTGTTGCTGCTGTTGAGTTAGCACTGTGATCTGGTTGAAATTCAAATTGGCCAAGTACTTGATAACAGGCTTCAGCTAAATTTTTCAGCTCTTGACGCCCTGAACTTGCCGGTTGCGTATCTAGTAGTTCATGTACTTGTTCACGCAATAGCTGTAGAGCCGGGTCTTGAGTTTGCACATAGCTAGCAAGCATGCCCCAAAGCTCAGGTAGCAGCAAAAACTCTGTGTTGGCCAGGATTTTAAGCGGGAACTCTTCGCTAACACTCCTACCCAAGGATTCAACGGTAACTACCAAGGCACCTTCACGCTGCTCAGGTAGCACGTCTAAAGCATCAGGATTTACATGAGATTTAGAACGTAAATCCCATTGTTGAGCACGTTCAGAGGTTTTTTTCGTTATAACAATTGGCGTAAATAATTGTTTACCTTGAAATTTAGCACAAATCGACACTTTGGCATCTAGTGCATCGATTTCACTACCATCAGCTTTACTCAGTTCCACGCTTGCAACCAGCCCTAGGTCAGCCCTAGACATTACTCGACTAGTTGCCGGCATGTAGTGCAAGGTGGCAACAAGTGGACCGCAGTGTACTTCAACCTGTTGATAGTGCTCCATTTAAACCTCAATGTAAGCAGTGTTGATAAGCTCCCCCTATCTTACATATCTCAGTTATCTACTTTTACGGCTTTCTTTTATTTCTAAGATCACAGTTTCATGAAGACAGTTAGATAACAGGCGCACAAAAGTCTGCCCAGTCCTCTAGAGGGGCTGTGCTGACGCCGTCATTGAGTGTATCTCTAACCGGTTATCCCCTAACCGATTAGCTCTCTACCCGATTCAATATTAGGGATAGACCAGAAAACCGAGTGGAGGAATTGGCGCGAGAGAGTGCAGGGGTTTGGTTGGCAGGAGCATCGGGGCTTGGTTTACAGGAGCATAGGGGCTCCGCAAAAGCTGACAGCAAACCTAGTACTAAAGATGACATGTAGACCGACACATACAGACCGACAGAGGCTCCCCGAAGGGCGGCGGCAATTTTTCTCAGTTTTTCAGGTGATGCAAGACACATTAGTGCAGGTTTTTTGATTTGCCTGCGAGATCCGGGTTGCAGATCTAAAATATTGGACATTACTAAACACAGTGTATAGCACTCCAAAACTATGGAGTGTTATGTACCATGCTTTGTAATACTTCCCCAACACTCCCTTAAAGCTTCATCAGTGTAGATAAACCATGGGGGAACACAATGGGGGCCTCAACAAATAAACGGTATCTGCAGGCAGCACTGGCTTTAACCCTGCTGGCCTGCTCGGGGTTGAGTGGGTGTAGTGACGGCCAAGAACAAGGCGCTACAAATGCTGGTAGCAGCAAGGCCGCCGTCAGCGCCGGTGCGCGCGCCAAGACACCAAGCGCCACAGCCAAGGCTAGTGGCAAAGCCAAAGGCACCGGTGCACCTACTGCAACCGGCACGCCCTCAGCGACTGCTAGCCCAACACTCATCATGACTCCAGAGCTGGAGGCTTCAAAGAAGCGCGCCCTGGCTACGCCGCCACCACCCAAGCCTGAACTGATCACGGTTAACAGCGACGACGGGGCTATCGCTACAGCCAAATACTGGGTGCAACTGCACTACTACATCTACACCACCGGCAAAACTAATGAGTACAAAGAGCTATGCCCCGGAAGCAACCAAGGGTGTGCAGGAGCAATTACAAATGCTCACAACAACCATGCTGGTGGAGGTTGGGCAGACCCTATAGAGGTGCGCTTCACAGATGCATTTCGTAGAAGCGAATTACCAGATTCTGTAGTCATCCAGGTTAACTACGAGCGCAGCGCCTTCCTGCAATACCACGGGGACGGGAAGATACAAAACTATGCCCAAGAACAGCGCTGGGCCGCAGTGGAACTCAACTATAAAAATGGACAATGGATAGTAGTCAGGCAAAAAGATGAAGAATCCAACTAGATATTTAATTTCTAGCGTAATAGCAGTCTATCTGACGTTCGGATTATATGCTCCCGTTGGTATTGCAGATACAACTGTCATAGATGATAATGACAGCTGGTCTCTTCATGCCAGAAAAAATACCACTCGCCCTGGTGGTTTTTCGTCTGTGGCTGAGCCGGCTGGGCCGGTAGATCCTGAAGCAGCTAAACGAGCCGCTGAAAAGTACCGCTTCCATTGTGTCACAATGCCGAAATTAGTTGCCTTCTTTGATAAAACCGAGGTAATCACCCCTGAAGAATGCACTGCCCAAGTCAACACTGGTGCCCCTTTGGCTGCCGGGCCTACCACGGTCAGTAACGAACAAGTCGCCCGACTGATCCCACACGGCTCCGGTATAAACCGCTACCCGAGCGGGGAGATTTTCGTTATCTTCAAACAACCCATGATGGTATGGACCAGCCCAGACAAACAAACCTTCAACATCACCCTACTAAACACCCCTGTTGAGGTTGAAGCGACCCCTGTGTCTTTTAACTGGGACTGGGGAGACGGACAATCCTTTGAAACCACTGACCCGGGCACGCCCTACCCTAACTACACTGTCAGCCACGCCTATGAGGTAACCGGCAACGGGTATGTGATTAGGCTGCGTACTTCCTGGTCGGCTAGGTGGCGTATAGCCGGCCAATCCCAGTGGCACCAAGTCAACGGCACAGTCACCACCACCGAAACATCCACACCGTTCAACCTATACATCGCTGACTCCTACGGCACCACACCATAAGTTTTGCCTAGCTATCTGGCTGTAAAAGAGAGCTTTAAGCTAGGTAAATTTAAGCTACGGCGACGGTGGTGCCAAGCCCTACCTACATAAAATTTCAGGTGCCATAGTTAGGTGGGGCCGCACCGCCGTCGTCGTTACCCTCAAAACCCACAGGGCAAGAAACTGCCCCTAAAGAGACTACCCCTAGAATCTGGCACTAGGGTCAGGCAAGTAAGGGCAGTTAGGACAGGGAAGGGTCTTACAGATACGGGGTTTTCGTCCGTTGCCTATAAAACCCCATGAAAAAATTATAGGGAAGGGATGATTTTGCCTGTATTTGCCTGCAAAGAGCCAAGCTCAGCTGCCAAAGCCCTATCCGCACCCACACTTATCGCTTTGGCGCTTATGGCTGGTGTGGCACCACTATCTACTGACCTATACCTGCCGGCAATGCCAGCCATGGTTAAGGATCTGGCTGCCCAGTCATCTACTGTGCAACTGACCTTGACCACGTTCCTAATTGGTTCAGGGCTTGGACAGGTGTTTTTTGGTCCGCTCTCTGACCGCATTGGTCGTCTTAAACCACTACTAGCGGGACTAACGCTTTATGTTGTGGCATGTTTGATAGCAGTTTTCTCCCCGAATATTGAAGTGCTGATTGGTGCCCCTCTTCTTATGGGGTTGGCAGGTAGCGCCGGCATGGTGCTTAGCCGCGCAATCGTACTAGACAGTGCCCAGTCCAAGCAGGCGGCTGGTGCCCTAAACATAATGATGACTATTACTGGTTTAGCCCCAGTTGTTGCCCCATTGCTGGGAGGGGTACTTGCTGACCCTATTGGTTGGCGCGGAATCATGGCGGTTATGGCTGCCACGGGCATCTGCACCATCATTATGACGCTGTTATTTGTGCGTGAATCACTGCCACGTCAGGTGCGTGAAAGTCGTCGGGCGGCTGGAGACAAGGGCGGTTTTAAAGCTTTAACAAACCTGCGTTATATCGGTTTTGGCGCCACCATGGTATGCACCGCCGGAGTGCTATTTGCCTACATTGCTGCCTCACCTTTCGTATACCAAAACATGATGGGCTTGAGCGCAACTGGTTACGCCATTGCCTTCGCTATCAACGCTATTGGCATGGTTTCTTGCACTGCGCTTTCAGGTAAACTCGCCAAACGCTACAGCCTGGAAAAACTAATTGCTTTAGGTCTGGCCATCAATGTTTCAGCTGTGGCAGGTATTGGCCTGATAACCGTTAGCGGCGCTGATATTCGTTTGATGGCGATTTGTTTCTTCTTCATCGTTGCCTCGCTGGGCCTCATTTTTGGCAACTCCACCGCCCTGGCCCTATCTGCAGTTGACCGCGCCGCCGTGGGCACAGCTTCAGCCATGATTGGCATGAGCCAGTTTGCACTAGGTGGTATTGCCACGGCCACAGCCGGTTTGAGTGGCGAAAACTCTACAGTTGCGCTTGCCATCGTCACCGCAGTTTCGGCTGCGTGTGCTTTGAGTGCTTTCCTCATGGCCCGCAAGGCGCCGGTGAAGGTACACCGCATCGGCTAGTAGATTGGCTAGTGAGACTGATTAAATTTGTGGCGGGTGGTTGGTTAGCTGCCCGCCACTAAGTGTTTTAAGGGGCAGCTGTGCCCCTGGCTTCTGTGGCCCTGGCTTAGAATGTGGTCATGCAAGCTTTTAACGTTTTAGTTCCGGCCCATGTCGATAGCCAGGGTAAGCAGGTGCCAGCCTTGGAACTAAGCGAATTTGTTTTAGAAGATGCCGCTGCAGTTAGTGAGATTTGTGCTGACGCCGCGATCGCTAAATGGACTACGGTGCCCAGCCCCTACACGCTTGCAGATGCTCAGTATTTTATTAAAGAAGTAGCTCAAGCCGGCTGGAGCCAGGATTTGCGTGCAACTTGGGCGGTGAGGTTGGACGGCCAGCTGGTGGGCTGTGTTTCGCTTGAGTTTGCTAGCGCTGCAATTGGTTACTGGTTTGCGCCCCAGGTGCGCGGCAGTGGGGTTGCTCGGGCGGCTGTGGCGGCAGTAATTCGTACAGCTTTTGCTAGTTTTAAGATGCCTGCTCTGTATTGGGCAGCTGAAATTCACGACGGCGTACCTAACTGGCCTTCGTGGCGTTTGGCCTGGTCGCTTGGTTTCAAGCGGGAAGGCTTGGTGCGTTTACACGGACAAAATAAGGGCGAGTACTGCGACCAGTGGGTGGGGACGCTGCTAGCTGGTGATCCGTTAGAGCCGGTTGCTCCCTGGGATGGACCGGTGCGCGAACGCCAGGCAGTGGATACTCCTTTGGTGGCTCACGACGGCGTCGGTGAGCGTGAGGGTGATGACCCGGAGGCTTTGGTTCGCCGCTTCCACCATGTTTATGGGCTGCCGGTTTTGCCTACTGATGCTCCCAGCGTTGATAACGAACGCGTGCATATGCGCATGAGCCTGATTGCCGAAGAATTTGGCGAACTAGTAGGTGCGGTCTACGGCAAATGTGCTCGCGCAGGGGTTGAGGCTGCTTTTAAGCAGGCAGTTAGCGACGACGACGGCTCGCGCGACACGGTGGAGACGGCTGATGCTTTGGCTGATCTGATCTACGTCATTTACGGCATGGCCCTAGAAATGGGTATTGACCTGGCTAAAGTGTTGGCTGAGGTGCAGCGCTCAAACATGTCTAAACTGGGCGAAGATGGCAAACCTATCTACCGTGAAGACGGTAAGGTGCTTAAAGGCCCGGGCTACTTTAGGCCTGATGTGGCCGGGGTGCTGGGGCTGTAATAGGCTCTGACTATTAGCTAGGAAGGGGACAAGGGTATGAATGTAGAAGCTGAGGCAACTAACCGGGTAGCTGTCCTACTGGGCCGAAAAGTGAGCCTAGAAGATTTACACCGCCTGATTTTAGATATCAACTCTCTACTTTCACCCACTGTTCCTATCGTTATGGGCCCAGATTTCGCTATTCGCTGGGTGCTAGGAGTGCGCAGCGTAGAACTTGGCGTCACTGCGGATAGCAAATGGGGCTATAAGCTCACGCTGCGCTGCTATGACACCCAAATAGTAGAGGGTGAAGAAAAGCTTGCGGTTGATTACCGCGAGCCAGATGAAGATATAGCTAATTTTAGCTATGCCTGGTCTATCTATCCGCTTGGTGCACCTAAGGGTTGGTTAGATCTAGCTTATATGCTTTGCTATAACTGGAGTACGTTTGATATGTATTTCGCTCCAGTGCTTAACAGCTTGCCTGAAGCTATCAAGCTAATGCCACCCACTTGGCGTAAACCGGTTAATTTTAGCTGGAATATGGAGGCGTCTGGTTGGGGGACTGTGCAGGTTAGCGCCACTGAGCAGGGCCTTACTATCAGCTCAGCTGTGGGCGCCGAACAGGTTGAAATTCCTCTAGAGGCATTATGGCAGGTTGATATAACTGCGGTTCTCGCTGGATTGGGTGGGGGAGTGCCACTTAAAGAGCTACCTTTCCTAGGTTATGAAGGTTTAGCTAATGGTCCAGAGTCTTTGACCGGCCAGGAAAGCGCAGAGGATTTAGAGCTGTTTGCTGAGTGGGAAGATGACGAGGAAAACGAAATAGAGCCTGATGACAGTAACTTTCCAGCCCTTAGTTTCGACGACGTACGCAACTTGGTGGCTAAAGCTCAGCTTGAAGAGAGTGAAGGCTTTGAAGAAAAACCGTTGCAGGGTGTGCCAGTTAATCCGGGCCTAGCGTTGCAGTCAGTTTTTAAAATCATTGATAGTTGGCTTTCTGGCATAACCCCCACCCAAAGCGCCATTGAGGCGGGTGCCTGTCCGGGAGATCTAGGTGGGCGCCAAGCTTGGCTAGGGCCAGGATGGTATTTGGAAAAGCGCTATGCCTGGAATCTAAATGTGGCCCCAGAACCTAAGGAGGCTAGCTTAGAGCTAGAGCCAGCCAGTCGTGCCCGCATGGCCTGGTCTTTAGCTTGGGAACTTGAAAAGCGTTATGGCGCCCCCATTGGTTCACGCACCACTAGCCAGGGTGGTTTAAGCAGACTGTTTAAACTGGGAGATAAGGGCGTGCAAGTCCACACTGACATCTGGGGGATTACCGTCACCCTAGGTGACTTTATCCAGATCGGTATCCAAAGCTCATTTACCTAAAGAGCTGCCAGCTGGCGGGTAGGTTAAGGATAACCGACCCGGAACATCTATAAGCAGCGCTTATAAAAATTGTGGGGTCACCGAACGGTAACCCCACAATTTTTAGTTAACTGGCCTTAGCTGTTTAGGCCCTTGTCTACGCCGTCGGCAACTGCCTGCTCGACGGTGGGGGCTACCACCTTGGCACCCACCAGCGCACCCAGCATCTGACGCAAGTCCAGCCCCATGGTTTCGCCCAGACCAGCGTTTACCTGAGACAGGGAGTTGGTGATGTCAGCAACCATCTTGGCGCTGTTACCTTCACCGTACATGGTGATGGAGTCGACGTTAGCCAGCGGCGAGGCAATAGCTGCGGCCACATCCGGCAGGGCTTTGAAGTACATTTCCAGCACGGCAGCCTGATTCATCTTGGCCATGGCTTCAGCCTTCTTTTCTAGACCTTCAGCCTCGGCGGTAAGGATTGCAGCCTTAGCAGCAGCTTCAGCTTCACCCTTTGCACGCAAACCTTCAGCCTCAGCTAGCATGGCCTGCTTGGTGGCCTCAGCACGCTTTACCTGCTCGAAAGCCTCAGCTTCAGCTTCACGCTGACGAGAATAAAGCTTAGCGTTGGCGGCCTGCTCAGCGGCGTAACGCTCGGCGTCAGCCTTAGCGTTAACGGTTGCCTCCAGGGCGTTACGGGTTACCTTTACCTCGCGCTCCTTAACCAGGGCTTCCTGCTCCTGCTTGACAATATCTGCTTGAGCGGTTTCACGCTCAATGTCGCGACGCTGAATCTGAGTCTGAATCGTGTAGGCGGCGTCAGCCTTGGCCTTTTCAGTGTCGGCCTCAGCCTTTAGGGCTGCGCGGCGCTTAGCTAGATCAGTGTCACGCTTGGCGATCTCCATGTCGGTGGCTACCTGGGTTTCGTTAGCCTCGTTCTTGGCGCGGGCACTAGCGCTAATAATGTCTCGCTCAGCATTTGCCTTAGCGATAGCAGCGTTCTTGCGGATCTGCTCCACATTGTCGATACCCAGGTTGGAGATCACATTGCGATCATCAGACACTGACTGGATAGAGAAGGCCACGATTACTAGACCCATTTCCTCCAGGTCACGGGTGGCATTTTCCTGGACACGGTCAGCTAGAGCGTTGCGGTCAGTGACAATCTCAGTCAGTTTCATCTGACCGATAATGGCGCGTAGGTGACCTTCAAGCGTGTCACGCACCTGCGTGCCGATTTCTGCAGCGCTACGGTGAATGAAGGAGCTAGAAGCGGCGTTGAGTAGCTGCTGAGTTTCATAACCAATACGCACCTGTACCACGGCATCTACGTGTACGTTGATGAAATCATTGGTGGGCACGCTGTCAGTGGTCTTAGCGTCAATGCTAATCATGGAGGCAGTTAGGGTATCGACGCGCTCAATTAGCGGTACTTTCCAACCGGTCTTACCACGTAGCGCACGCTGGCCCCAGGGGCCTGAAACTACCTTGATGTCAGCGGGAGAAGCCGAGACAAAAGAGATCCTTAAAAAAATGAACAGACACAATGCTGCCCCCGCAATTGCGGTAAGGAGGAACATAGATGCACCTTTCATATGGAAACTAGCTCAACGGCTAGAAGTCTAGCTTTAAAAGCTGGGGTGCACCTGGGGGATTAAACCCCAAAATAGACGCCTCTTGGGGACTAATGTCCACTAGCGCGCCGCGATTGTAAGTTGTCCACCTGGGCTAAGTGCCACGACACGCCTTAGTTAGCGCTTAACACTCTTAGCGCAGCTTTAACTTCTGTGATCGCAAACATATACTTACCTAAACCAATCCGTAAGACATCGAGGTCTTTTAGCTATGTCTCACCGCTCCAAAGCTGGGGTTTCTATCAACCCTCGCTCAGCTCAAAACATGTCCACGCGCCCCGCTGGAGTGTCTAAAAAAAAGTTCAGCCCCTTTAAATCTTTTGGTGCCTTAGGCGCCCTGGCAGCCATTACTATCTGCCTGTTTGTGCAGCTACCGGGTTTAAGCGTGGAAGGTACCAGGATGTTTGGTATTTTCCTGGCCGCCATTTTGCTGTGGGTTAGTGAGGCTGTGCCGCTAGCTGGTACCGCAGTGCTAGTGATCTTCCTGGAAGTGCTATTCATTTCTGATCACGCCCTGCTTGACGTAGCTAAAGGCGCCCCGGCCTACACAAAGTTTTTTGGGGCGCTAGCTAACCCGGTAATTATTTTGTTCCTGGGTGGCTTTATGGTGGCCGACGGCGCCGCTAAGTACAAGCTCGACCGCGCCTTGTCAGCGGTGCTACTAAAACCTTTTATTGGTAAACCGCGCCTGACTGTGCTGGGTGTCATGCTAATTACCGCCATCATGAGTATGTTCATGTCGAACACGGCCACCACCGCCACCATGTTTGCGGTGATGATGCCGGTAATCATGGCTTTGCCTGAGGGTAAAGCGCGTACCGGTATTGCATTGTCTATTCCAGTGGCCGCAAATGTGGGTGGCATGGGCACCCCCGTGGGCACACCCCCTAACGCGATTGCCCTGGGCGCATTGGAAAACGCGGGCGTTAACGTCACCTTCTTACAGTGGATGCTGGCAGCAGTGCCGTTGATGCTAGTGCTGCTGGCACTATCTTGGGCTTTTATTGCCTGGCGCTACATTCCTAGTGACGCAAAGTTTGATATTGACACCACTGCCCGCTTTGAAAAGTCACGTAACGCCATCATTTTCTACTGCGTGGCTGGGCTGACTATTTTGCTGTGGATGACTGAGTCACTGCACCACATTTCTTCAAACATTGTTGGTTTTTTGCCGGTAGTAGTACTGCTGATGACCAAGGTAATGAGCGGCGACGACCTGCGGGCTTTGGACTGGCCAGTGCTGTGGTTGGTGGCCGGTGGTATCGCACTGGGCTCGGGTGTTAGCGCCACGGGTCTAGATAAGTGGATGCTGGGTTCAATCGATTGGACCTCTATCCCTGGCCTGCTGCTGATTTTGGTTTTGGCCCTGGTGGGTTGGGTTACCTCTAACGTAATTTCCCACTCGGCTTCAGCTAACCTGCTGGTTCCTATGGGTATGGGCTTGGCTGTGTCGGTTTCTAGTGGAGCCGCTGAAATCGCCATCGTGATTGCCCTGGGTTGCTCGCTGGGTATGTGCCTGCCTATCTCGACGCCGCCTAACGCTATTGCTTACTCCACGGGCACCACCCCCACCCGCGAAATGGCTATTGTGGGTGTAATCGTTGGTCTGATTGGTATCGTGCTGCTGGCTTTTGCTGCTCCACTAACCTGGGGCGCCATTGGGATCAAATAGATCATGGCCACAGATACTGTAACTATTTTGGTGTTTGGCGATAACTCTCATGGTATCGCCCAGCCACTGAAAATAGAGCTGGCTAAGGCTTTCCCGAAACTACATGTAGACCCAGTTCTTGGTATTGAGCAGATAGACGACTACTGCGCAGGCTTGACTGAACTTGACCATGTAGCTATCGCCATTGCCACCAGCGAGGTAGCAAATATAGATGCCTTAATTTCTAAGGCACGCACCCACCAGCACCTGAGCCAAACTCAGTGGCTAGTGATAAGTGACGCGCAGACTCACCGCGACCTCACCCAGGCCACCAAGGATGGCATCTTGTCAGCCATTATCAGTGCACCTTGGACCCTGCCGCTGCTGGCTGGGCAGGTGTACTCAACGATGCTGCGTTACCTTAATGGTTACAGCCATAAACGCATTCGTGAGCTGATTGGCAGGCCTCCGGATTTTGCGGTGCAAGGCCCCCTATTAAAGGGACTAAGCACTGATGAACACGAAGTCGTGATGAAGTTTCTCGAAGGTGTGGAGCGAGTATTGGGCCGGCGCCCACGCATCCAGGTTCCTCCCGGTACGCATCTGCTTACTGAAGGTAAACCGGTTGCGGCTGTAAACCTAGTGCTTGAAGGTAAAGTTTCGCTTTACCGTGACGCGCGCTATGGGGAAGTACTAGCTCACTTGGCTTCATCAGGGCCAATTATTGGTCTGGTGTCGCTGGCACGTGGGGAGAACGCATTTTTTAGCGCGGTTACTACCGTAAGCACTACTTTGGTGCGGCTAACCACTGAACAGTTGCAGATAGTTATCTCTAATGATCCATCTATTGGTTCAGCCTTAACTGCGCTAGCTATTGGTTCGCTCACGCGTCGTTTGATGCGTGCAGAAGAACTGCATGTCGAAAATGTTACTTTAGCTGAGGATCTCGAAGCCCAGAAGCAGGCTTTGGCCCGCACTAATGAGGATTTGCGCCAGACCCGCGCTGAGCTAGTAGAGCAGGCCAGGTTTGCAATGCTGGGGGAGTTGAGTGCAGGTATCGCCCATGAACTCAACAATCCAGTTACGGCATTGCTGCGCGCTGCCGGTCATCTAACTCAAGATGTAGACCAGGTACTTAGCTGCACTAATCCTGAGGTGGCCCGCAGTGGAATGCATCAAGGCATGCGCAGCCAGACACTGTCTACTGCTGTTGAGCGTCAGCTGACGCGCGAGCTGTTGCCTTTAGTGGGGGATAGGAACCTGACACGTACCCTAGTAAGTGCTGGGGTTAGAGACCAAACCCAGGTGCGTGAACTCATGCGCCAAGCCGGAGCAGTTAAGGCTTTTCAAAATGGGGCCAGGCTGGGACAAAGCCTACGCTCAGTGCTGGCAGCTGGCGAGCGCGTAACTGAACTGACCCAGTCACTTAAAGGCTATGCTCGTCCTGACGCTCAAGAAGGCAGACCTGTAGATTTACGTGCCAATATCGACGACGTCTTACGCCTTACCGCCCACCGCTTACATAATGTTGAAGTTGAGCGCAACTACGACGACGTGCCCGAGGTGCTAGGTTTCCCAGCCAAGCTATCGCAGGTATGGACCAACCTGATTGTTAATGCGGCTGAAGCTATAGATGATGAAGCTGAAGATCTAACTGCTGGGCAGCTGCCTGCTCGAGGAGAAAACAAAGCTCATATCACCATTAGCATCAGCAATGATCCCCAAGGGGTGCATGTGGTCATTGAAGATAATGGCCCAGGTATTGAACCCCATGTGCTAGAGAAAATTATGGAGCCACACTTCACCACTAAAGCTGGGCGCGTACGCTTTGGCTTAGGCATGGGAATGTCTATTGTGCGCTCTATTATCGCTGATCATGGCGGACATTTCTCAATCGATTCCCACCCCGGATGCACTCGTATGCATGTACTGTTGCCACTAGCAGGTGCAGACAACCTATTTGTAGCCCCCTTGCCAACCCCGTCACCACAGGAGGAATCATGACTGTGACTATTTTATTGCTCGAAGATGAGGCTGATGTACGTACTGCTTTAGAGCGCGACCTTGAGCCTTTCTGGAGCAAGATCCGCTATGAAGTAGCCCAAGATGTACCCGATGCCTGGGCAGCTATCGATGACATCCTCTCTGACGGCGATGAACTAGCCCTAGTTCTCTCCGACCACCGCCTGCCGGGTGAATCTGGGGTGGACTTTCTAGTGGAACTAACCCACGATGAGCGTTTTAGCTCCACCCGTACCGTGCTAGTGACCGGCCAAGCTGATCAGGATGACACCATAAAAGCAGTTAATGAAGCTAGCTTGGACTACTACATTGCTAAGCCCTGGGATCCCCAGAAGCTAGTAGCAGTAGTGCGTGAGCAGCTAACTAACTATGTGCTTGAAAGCGGCATCAACCCATTGCCCTACTTACCCGTGCTTGATGGGGTACGGGTAATGGAAGCTATCCGCTAAATAGCTGCAAACTACTTGGTGAGGCTAGCCGATAGCTAGCCTCACCAAGTAGTAACTTGGCGCATAGAAAAACTTTGACTGTATTGTTTTAGAGCCGCCAGAAAGTCTCCCAGCATAGTTTCCACTTCTGCTGGCGTGTGCCCAGGAACCGAAATTAAAGTAACCAGGCCACCACAGATAAACCAAAGCAGTTTTGTCTGAGACTGATCCAACTCCCCGATTTGCCCAACAGCAAGCTCTTGTAGCTTTCCTACAAGCTGAGCTGTTAGCTCCCTTGCGAAAATAGGATCCTCCAGTAGGGGAGCGAGGCGAGTAAAACCATCATCAGCAAAGCGCACCGCAAACTCACGTGGCTGCATAAAGAACTTATCTAGGTAATCCATAGCTTCAACCAGCTTGGCTACTTGAGTAGAAAGATATGCACCGCGTAGCTGGGCTAGGTCTCGATAGTGAAGATAGAAGGTGGCCTTATTGATACCAGCTTCACGAGCTAGGGAAGTGACAGAGATTTGATTAGCGGTCTTTGGATCTTCTAGAGCACGAGTATATGCCTGAAGAATCGCCGCCTCAGCGCGTAGCCAACGTTGGTCTTGCTTGTCTACCATGTACCTAAAATACTGCAATTACGCCTATTAGACACCCGTATCATAGATAAATAGACGCTAATTGACGACTGTCGTAGAGAAGTTAGACAGTAGATAACTAAGCAACTGTTGTCGAATAAGTAAAGAAGCATAGAACGACAGCTGTCTAACAAAATATTAAGAATAATTATGCACCGGCCGGCGGAACCCTAGCAATGTATAAATATGCATTAAATTTGTCGAAAAGCTTCCTGAATATTTATTCAACATTGAAGTGAAGAAGTGGGGCGCATACTTATGCAGTCATGTTTTGCTAAGCATTTCACCGCTTCCAGCCGCTTCCTATCCACACTGCATGAGCGTGTTATATCCACAAACGACTTTGTTGGAGATCTATAGGGGAGTGGGCTATGTGTACTTCGCATAGCTTGCCCAGTGTTGGGCCATATGAGCCATCCATCTTAGGAAGCGAACCCTATCTGGTAGAGGACCAAGTTGAAGCTGGCTTATAGATGAGGCTTCACAGGGTCAAGGTGTCGCGCACTATGGCTAGTTTTTTGAAGCGAGGTGGCACAGATTCGGTTGGCACTTATGGTACTTAGCGGGCATCAGCCCAGGGGAGAGGTACCAAACCGCGCTTAGGATGCTTCTGAGCGAAGCTTAACCGTCAATTTTGCGAGTTTTCGCCCTGCTGCAGCCCGGCAACTTGGCAGAGGAGTGGTGTGGGAGGTA
>ERZ772779.641-NODE-641-length-15738-cov-40.203277_pt1 | contig 15738 bp, 19 predicted proteins | sample MGYA00511360_ERZ772779 | MGnify/ENA primary metagenome ERZ772779 (study PRJEB29015, sample SAMEA2738112) | human oral metagenome | biome: human oral; feature: human-associated habitat; material: saliva | place: China | collected 2231 ...
TCTTTAGAAAGACTGTCTTTCAACGGCGTCAAATAATCAATCAATGCTTGACGATAAGCGGCGCGACTCTCCGCATTCCCCAAACTATTCAACTGCAACGTTACACCTTGAATACCAATTTCATTGAAAAATTGAGCTGCCATGGCGATTGTCTCCACATCAGTCGCAGGATTGTTGGATCCAAAACACTCTACACCAATCTGATGAAACTCACGCAAACGTCCAGCCTGAGGACGCTCATAACGGAACATGGGACCGATATAATAGACCTTGCTTGGTTTTTGAACTTCTGGTGCAAAGAGTTTATTTTCAACATAGGAGCGGACTACCGGTGCTGTCCCTTCTGGACGCAATGTAATGTGACGATCTCCCTTATCATAGAAGTCGTACATCTCCTTTGTCACGATATCCGTTGTATCCCCAACAGAACGACTAATCACCTCGTAATGCTCAAAAATCGGTGTGCGGATCTCAGCATAATTGTATTTTTTAAAGGTTTCGCGAGCAAATCCTTCTACATATTGCCACTTAGCGGACTCCTGTGGCAGGATATCTTGGGTTCCTTTTGGTTTTTGTAATTTCATAGACACCACTCCTTTGCTTGCTTTGTACTATTTATTCTATCATAATTTCTAGTTCGTGACAGGGCTCAAGCGATAAAATCATCCCACAAGCCCATTAGGAACAGAAAAAGCTAGCTTCTCCAACCCCATAAAAATAGAGCCCGCATCAAATGCAAGGCTCTATTTCTTTCGTTGCTTTCCTTTCAACTATCTTATAAGATATTTTCATATTGTTCGCGAACTTCCTGTGGCCAGACGCTGGTTTGGACTTCTCCGATATGTTTCTTACGAAGCAAGAACATAGCCAAACGAGATTGTCCGATCCCTCCACCAATTGTAAGTGGGAAAAGACCATTTAACAAAGCTTTGTGCCACTCTAATTGGAGACGATCCTCGTCCCCTGTAATCGCAACTTGACGGCGAAGCGTATCTTCATCGACACGGATTCCCATTGAAGACAGTTCAAAGGCTGAACCTAGAACGTCATTCCAGACGAGGATATCGCCATTCAAGCCCTTGTAGCCATTTTCAGACTCAGTTGTCCAGTCATCATAGTCAGGGGCACGTCCATCGTGTGGTTTGCCATCTGCAAGTTCTCCACCAATCCCGATCAAGAAAACGGCTCCGAATTCTTTGGCAATGGCATTTTCACGCTCTTTTGGAGTTAAATCTGGATAGCGTTCCACCAATTCTTCTGTGTGAACGAAGGTAATTTGTTTTGGAAGAACTGACTCAATATCATAGCGCGCTTCTACTGCTAGTTCTGTTAAACGAATCGCCTTGTAGATTTTTTCAACCGTTTCTTTGAGGTAGGCGATGTTGCGTTGACCATTTGGGATGACCTTTTCCCAGTCCCATTGGTCTACATAAACAGAGTGGATAGCGTCTAGCGAATCTTCATCTGGACGAAGAGCCTTCATATGGACAAAGAGACCTTCTCCTTCTCCAAAACCAAAACGTGCCAAGGTATGGCGTTTCCATTTTGCGAGTGAATGCACGACTTCATAAGTCTCATCAGGAATTTGAAGGACCTTTACAGATACCGGATGTTCAATCCCAGAAAGGTTATCCTGCATCCCGTCTCCGACCTTGCTCAAAATTGGCCCTTGGACTTCAATGATGTCCAATTTATCTTTTAAATATTGTGTGAACGTCGTTTTAACAAACGAAATTTCTTTTTGTTGGTGGATAAAACTTTTTTTCATATAGTTCCTCATTTATAGACATTTTAGAAATGATTATACTCTTTTTTCAATCAAAATCAAGTCTTTTCATTCGTTTTCAACTGAATTTTTCTCTTGCAAAAAGGATTCATTTTTGATAAACTATACGTAACTTTTAAAACGTTACATAGGAGAACTGATATGTTTGATGCAAAAAAACTAAAAGAAAGACGCCTAGAAAAAGGCTTGACCCAAGCTGATGTCTATGAGGATCTCAAGATTTCTCGCAAGACTTACTCCAGTTGGGAGAATGGCTTAGCGGAGCCACACGAAAAAAATCTCAGGAGGTTGGCCAAGCGCCTCTCCGTTAAAGAGGACTACTTTATTAACAAAGACTCCGCACTCTACACCTACCCTTTATTAACCCCACCTCATCAAAAGAAAGTCGACCAGTTGGCCAGCCAGTTATTGGAACAGCAGCAAAAAGTTGTTTCCTTGACTGCTTATAAGGTTCTTTCGATTGAGCTAGCAGCCGGTTTGGGACATACCTTTTATGATAACGAAACAGACTATGAAACCGTCTATTTTGACAAGGAAATCCAGCATGACTTCGCCTCTTGGGTATCAGGTGATTCGATGGAACCTCTCTATCCCAACGGCTCTGTTGCCCTCATGAAGCAGACTGGCTTTGACTATGATGGGGCTGTCTACGCCCTCATCTGGAATGGAAAAACCTACATCAAGAAAGTCTATCGAGAAGCGGAAGGTTTGCGCTTAGAATCCATCAACCCTGACTACGATGATTTATTTGCTCCCTATGAAGACGAGCCCAAAATCGTCGGCATTGTGGTCGGGCATTTTCTTCCACTCGAGGTTTAAATATGCTATTTGATTATTCACGTGAGCCTCATTCTGATATTGCTTTTGTGGATATGAAAAGTTTTTATGCCAGTTGTGAATGTGTCCGTCTGGGGCTCAACCCCTTGACGACTTCCCTTTGCGTCATGAGTCGGAGCGACAATTCTGCTGGCCTGATTTTGGCGAGCTCTCCCGTTTTCAAACAAGTCTTTGGCAAGAAAAATGTCAGCCGTAGCTACGACCTACCTTTTGACCTCAAAACCAGAAAATTTAATAGCTACGCCGCCAAAAAACAAGGATTGCCAACAGATCCAGCCTTTATTGCATCCATTGAATCCTGGGCCAAGAGGACCCTAATTGTGCCTCCACGTATGAATGCCTATATTCAGGTAAATATGGAGATTCAGAAGGTATTTCAGGAATTTGCGGCACCAGATGATATTTTCCCTTACTCGATTGACGAAGGCTTTATCGATCTGACTTCTTCCTTAAATTATTTTATTCCAGATCCCTCCCTCTCTCGAAAGGAGAAACTGGATCTCCTTTCTGCTAGAATCCAAAAAAGGATCTGGCAGGAAACTGGGATCTACTCCACCATCGGCCTCAGCAATGCCAATCCCCTTCTTGCCAAGCTAGCCTTGGACAATGAAGCCAAGCATTGCCGAAATATGCGCTCCAATTGGTCTTATGAAGATGTAGAAAGTAAGGTCTGGAAACTACCCCAGCTCACTGATTTTTGGGGCATTGGACGTCGTACTGAAAAGCGATTGCAAAAGATCGGGATCACATCGATTGCTGAACTGGCCCAGGCTCACCCAGATCTCTTAAAGAAAGAATTCGGAGTCATGGGCCTTCAACTGTGGTTCCATGCTCATGGCATTGATGAAAGCAATGTCCACAAGCCTTATCGTCCGAAGTCACGAGGTATTGGTAACTCTCAAATCTTGCCCTATGACTACCATCTACAAGCTGATATTGAACTGGTGTTTCGGGAGATGGCTGAACAGGTGGCTATTCGCTTGCGACGGAAAAAAAAGAAGACCCAACTGGTCTCCATTCATGCCTCCTACTCCAAAATAGAGGGGCTTCCGTCCATTCACTGCCAGCAAAAGATTGAGCCTACCCAATCCACCAAGGTTTTATCCGATACGGTTCTGCGGCTCTTTCGCTCCAAGTACGAAGGAGGTGCTATTCGGCAGATTGGTGTTTTTTATGGAGAACTTGTCGAGGAGTCTCTTCAACTCTTTTCTCTCTTCGATGATCTAGTAGCCCTGGAAAAAGAGGAAAAACTCCAGCAAACCATTGACCGCATTCGGGATCAATTTGGCTTTACCTCTCTTCAGAAAGGCTCCTCATTACTAGAAAACTCACGCGCCATTGCACGCAGTAAACTAACAGGCGGACATTCCGCAGGAGGCTTAGATGGATTAACATGATCGACCGTTCTTATCTCCCTTATCAATCTGCCCGAGAATTTCAAGATCGTGGCATGGCTAAATGGGCCGGCTTCTTTTTATCCGAGCACACAACTGCCCTGCATACAAAAGAAATTGACCGCAGTCAGCTCACGGTTCTTCCACTTGCTGAACAGATCCAGCTCCTGGAGCAGGCCTTTCAACAACAAACGACGATCTCGATCACAACTTTAGAGGGGAATCAATTTGCTACCTACACAGATTCGATTCACACCTTATCTGCTTCTGAGGTTCTTCTCAAAAGCGATGGCCACTACCACCGTCTCCTCGTAGACTCTATCATTTTTATTGAATCTGAGGAAACACCCTATGAAACCTATTCAGACTAAACACGAATTACAATTTGATTATTTTTCGGAGAATTACCACCAATTTGAGACGGACTTTTACAAGTGGGCCGCTACTTCTACACCGCTCGTCTTTTTAGAAGATGATATTCTCCACTCTATGGCAGCAGGCCAGCGAAACTACTTTCGTCTTCACCACACCAAAAGTCGGGATCATCGAGACCATTATTTCTATTTTAAGGTTTCCACACTCTCCCAATCACCCCTGACCCGTATTTACGCTTATACAGGACATCACTTACAAAAGATAGATCCTCATCAGACAGAGAAAAAGGATAGCTTGATCTGAGAAGCTATCCTTTTTCTTAATTTATGGGATTCACTACAGTCCTTATGAGTGATTAGAATCCATCTACGTTTGTGTAGATTTTTTGTACGTCCTCGTCGTCTTCAAGAACGCTGTAAAGTTTTTCAAATGTTTCCAAATCTTCACCTGACAACTCAACTTCTGATTGAGGAATCATTTCCAATTCTGTTACTTGGAATTCTTCAACACCTGATTCACGCAAAGCAACGATTGCTTTGTGAAGATCAGTTGGAGCAGTGTAGACTGTGATCGTTCCTTCTTCTGCTTCGACATCATCTACATCCACATCTGCTTCAAGCAAAAGCTCAAAGATAGCATCGGCATCATCACCAGCAAAGACGATAACACCTTTGTTGTCAAAGAGGTAAGATACAGAACCTGAAGCTCCCATGTTCCCACCATTTTTACCAAAAGCAGCACGGACATTGGCAGCTGTACGGTTAACGTTTGAAGTCAAGGTATCAACGATCAACATCGAACCATTTGGTCCGAACCCTTCGTAACGTCCTTCTGTAAAGGTTTCATCAGTGTTTCCTTTTGCCTTATCGATCGCTTTATCAATAACGTGTTTTGGCACTTGCGCTTGTTTCGCACGGTCAATAACGAATCTCAAAGCAGTATTTAGTTCTGGATCTGGTTCACCCTTTTTAGCAGCTACATAGATCTCCACACCAAATTTAGCATACACTTTTGAGTTGGCACCATCTTTGGCAGTTTTCTTGGCAACAATATTGGCCCATTTACGTCCCATGAGGATTCTCCTTAAATTTTTTCAAATTATTTTCAATCTTTAACATTATATCACAAATCATCGAAGTTAGACTAGATTTTTCTATTTTTAGAAAGGGGATTTTATAGGAATTTTCTTCGAGTTGGAAATTTTAAATAGCTATCCTAACTATCAAAAAGATCCTCTTTTAAAGACTTAATAATGATCTTTAAAAGAGAGGAAAGCGACACCTGACTCATCTAGCATATAAATCAGGCGATTCTCTGCATCAATCCGTCTTGACCATGCTCCTTGAAAGTCATATTTCAAAGGCTCAGGCTTACCAATCCCTGCAAATGGGTCCCTTTGGATCTCTTTGATAAGGGTATTGATTCGCTTCAGTGTTTTTTTGTCCTGACTTTGCCAGTAACAATAATCCTTCCAGGCATCTTCTGTAAACTTGAGTAACATCTGTTACCCCTCAATCTCATGGAGTTGAACCTGACCAGCTCGGACTTCTGCCATGCCCCGCAAGACCTTATCTGACAATTCCTTGTTCTGAGCTAGTCTCAGGGTTTCTTGTAGGCTGTCCCACTCGCTCTTAGAGATGACCACAATATCTTCGTCTGGATTCTTATTTACGACCGTCAAAGGCTCAAACTCATCATTCACCTTCTTCATATAATCCTTCAAATGATTGCGGAATGTTGAATAAACGACTGCTTCCATGACCATACCTCATTCTACCTCTTTTCTATTATTATACATGAAAAAGAAAAACTTGTCAGGAACTTGTACAAGTTTTTCCTTCTCTACCTAATTATTCGTAAAAAGTTTCTAAATGTGGTAAAAACAAAAAAATCCATTGTCTAAAAAGATTTTTTAGACAATGGATAAACACTGTTTCCGTACATCATAAACTTCTTGCCTTATGTGAATGTGGGCAGAGAAAATTTACGTCAGACTGTTTATTCTTCCACTCTCACTGGTACCCGACCCCAAATCTGATCTCGCAATTGGGGATGGCCTAGTTGATACACCTGATCCGCTCGCTGGGTCAAACTGTCCCAAGGTTCCTTACCGATTCGAGTCACGATTTCTACTGATTTTTTCAAGCCTTTGAGGTGAACTTGTCCCTTTGCGGAAAATCCTAAGACATGAATGGCGTCGGGAAGAGCTTGATCCATTGCCCCTACCAAGATGTAGGTCAAGATGCGGCGGACTCGCGCCTTGGTATAGCGCTTGGTTGCGACTTTCTCCACCAATTCTTCCACAGAACTAGCACTTCGAACGGCCTCCTTTATCCGGTTGGCCAATTCCTCATTGACCTGAAAAATCTGTGTCAGATTCGGATGGGTTAAGATTTGATAACGGAGCAGTTGGTCATAATCCTCCCAAGACACCTGCGGAACCGACTGAAAGAGTTGGCTATTGGGCATGAATTTAGCGACAAAATCCTGATCTTCCTTATGCAGGCGTATACTAGTCGCAGAAGCATAAACTACCTCTTTTTCTTCCGAATGGTAGCCTGCACCCTGGCGTTGGATAGCCTTGAGCGCAATCCCCTTCCCAGCACAAGCCTTGGCATAAGCCAGCCCTAGAATATGATTGGGAGTATCTCCTGTGAACTCCACTCCAGCAAAGGTTTCCCACATTTTTTGGGTCTTTTGTGGATAGGATGAATCGTCTGGAAGATTTCGCAAGAAACCTTCCATTTCCACTTTTTTCTCCGAGTAAACTGTCGCAATCGCTTGGTAATCCAAGACTTCTTCTGTCCCAAAGGTTAATTGGTCAATTCCCAGACGGGACAAGATTTCTACCGCTCCCTTGGCAAAATGATCAGCTGACTGAACAGCAACGAGAAAGGGGAGCTCGACCACCAGATCCGCTCCATTTTCCAAAGCCATCTGCGCGCGAATCCACTTGTCTACAATGGCAGGCTCGCCACGTTGAACAAAATTCCCAGACATGGCCACAATCTTCAGCCCTTCTGCCTGTTCCAGCAAGTACTTGTGACCATTGTGAAAGGGATTAAATTCTGCAATAATACCTGTAACTGTCATGCTATCCTACTTCTGTGCTACGAAGAACCATCGTTTGCTGGTCTTTGTTGGCTCTTTATCTTCAAAGTCCGCGTACAATTTGAAAGATTTAAAGCCAGTCTGCTCCAATAAAATGTCATAGGTTAAAACTTCATAGGTGCGTTCCTCATGGACTTCATCGTGGCGACTAAAGCTGCCATCTTCTTCTTGAACAAAGAAGGTTAGCTCATGGACGATCGAGTGAGGGGCCGCATCCTCATAGGTATCCCAGAGCATGGCAAAGTCTTCTGCGTTTTCGTGGTAAGAATAGCCTGGGAAGACCTCATCTGTCTGATAGGTCGAATGGACATCAAAGATAAAAACACCATCTTCATTAAGAGCATTATAGACTTCTCTGAAGACATCGCCTACTTCTACCTCGTCCTGCATATAGCAGATAGAATCCGAGTAGCAGGTCACGAAATCATAAGTGCCTGCTTGCGACAGGTCCAGCATATTGCCCTCGATAAAATCAATCTTTTGCTTGGCTGAAGCAGCTCTTTTTTCAGCAATTTTCAGCATATCAGCACTCAGGTCTAATCCTGTCACATCAAAACCAGCTTGGGAAAAGCGAACAGACTGAATCCCTGTCCCACAAGCCAGTTCTAATAATTTTTTCCGGTCCTTGCTTTTAGGGAGATGCCGGAGAGAAAAATCCGTCCACAAATCATACAGACTATCATCCATGACCGCATCGTAGACCGCCGCAAACGTTTCATAAGTCGCCATATTCATGATACCAAGTCCGCCCGTAATCCGATAGAAAATTAGGAGCACGACGATGGAGCTAAGCTCCAAGGAGAGCTATCTATTTTCCGAGGATTACAGGACGGGTTCAAATCCTTTCTAAGATACAAAGAGCCTTAAAAGCATAGAGAAAATAGGAAACTTTCTGCCGTATCGTCAGATACAAAGGAAGTTACTCTTTTTCTCACAGCTTTTAGCTCGTGTTCAATTATCAAATTAACCAAACACAAGGCCCTATCCTTTCTTTCCATAGAATTTCAATTTAACCAACAAAACTCAGTTGCTACCAACTGAGTTTACCTGCTTATGCTAGGGCTGCTGAAAGATCGACAGCACTTGCTTCGTGCCATAGCTTTTCTAGGTTATAGTGGGCACGCATTTCTTCTGAGAAGACATGGACCACCACACCACCTAAGTCAAGAAGGACCCAACCTCCAGCTGAATCACCTTCGACGTGGCTGGCATTGCCACCAGCTTCAACGACCTTCTCGCGAATATTTTCAGCGATAGCCTCCAATTGGCGGCTGTTCATAGAGCTTGCGATGACAAAGTAGTCTGTCACACTGGTCAAGCTTTGAACATCCAAAGCTACAATGTCTTCTGCACGCTTTTCATCTGCTGCTTTGACAACTAGTTCAAGTAGTTCTTTTTCTTTCATGTAATCCTCTTTCCTTAAAAAATTGATTTGTAATCTAAGACATCCGCAAAACGTTCTGCCCAAATATTTTCATAAAATTCATTAAGCGTTTCTGCCGGAATATCCTCTCCATCAAAGGTTGTGACAGCTCCTTCTGGAATGACCAGCTTGTAGCCGTATTCAAATCCCACTTTGACGGATGTATCGACACAATATTCTGTCTGCATACCACACAGGACCAGTTGTTCAATCCCTTGTTGATCCAAGTATTCTTTTAATCCTGTCTCTTTAAATATGCTATTGTATCGCTTCTGAAACACCTTCTCATCTGCCTGCCTCTTCAACAGGGGCGATAATTGCCAATCTTCCGAAGTTAAAGCCTCTGGCGTTTCAATATGCTGCATGTAGATGATTTCAATCTGCTGTTTTCTAGCCTGATCTTGTAAATAAGCAATCTTCTCTAAGAGCTTTTCTGTCTCAAAACCTGTTTCCACTAAGATATTTTGTACATCAATAATGATAAAAGCTGTCTTCACTCACTGCTCCTCTTTCAAATACTTCACAAAGGCGTTATAGGTTTCAAGGGTTTGGGGATAAATTGGCAATCCTTGGTGGGCCAGGTGTTCGACTGTGCGAGCCGTCTCATAGGCCACGGCACGATCCAAGGAGACTTGGGCGATGTCACGCGCCTGATCTACCCCTGGAAAGGTCCGGTTGTGCTCAATGTAATCTGCCACATAGACAATCTTGTCTAAGGTCGACATCTGTCCACTCCCCACGGTGTGAATCTCAATACTGCGAAGAATGGCTGGGTCTGTCAGTCTGAGGTCTTCTTGGATCTTGTAAATCCCGACCATCCCATGCCAGACATTGTTGCCCCAGTTTTTTAATGCTGGATCCAGCTCATAGCGATCGATCAAGTCCAGAAATTCCTGATCTGATAATTTCTTGGCGTAGTCATGTAACAAACCTGCTAAGCCAGCCTGCTCTTCATCAGCCCCATAGCGTTTGGCCAAGTCACGCGCAGCCTTCTCAACTCCTAAACAGTGAGTTAGCCGCTTTTCTGGCAGGATTTGACGCATTTTTTCAAGCAAGACCTCACGAGAAAAGCCGAGATAGTTTTCATAGGTCATTGATACAATCCTTCTTTCTTGATGTAGTCCAAGACTGGTTTTGGCAACATAAAATTCGGCGTCCGGCCTTTGGCCACAAAATCACGCACCATACTAGAGGAGATGTCCATGAGAGGAACATCCACCCAGATCACCGGATAAGAAGTCCCTGCCTTATAGCGTGGTCGCTGTACCCCGACAAATTGCACAATCTCCACCAATTCATCGATGCGGTGCCATTTTGGTAAATAATCCACCATATCTGCACCAATAATGAAGTAATAATCGGTGTCTGGATCCCGTTCATTGAGCAAGAGCATGGTGTCGTAGGTATAGGAAATCCCTTTCCGCTCGAGCTCGATCGTCTCGATCTCCAGACCTTCAATGCCTTCAATGGCTAATTCCAGCATCTTAAGGCGATGGTGCTCTGCAATCGTCCCCTTGGCATCGACATGCGGTGGCTCATACTCAGGCATCAAGAGCACCTTATCTAACCCTAATTGTTGGCGCACTTGATCCGCAACGACCAAATGGGCATTGTGGACCGGATTGAAATTTCCACCCAAAATACCAACTTGTTTGCGTTTCTTGTCTTTGATCTCTGGCTCTAACTCTACCTTGGTAAAGGGAGTCAATAGTTCAATTGCCATAGGTTTGCTCTCCTCGATGTCCTAAATTTCTTTTACCTTCGCTGAAATTTTACGATTTTCTTTTTTGCTCGATTGTTTGAACAAGATGAGAATCCGACCAATCTTTTGGACCGTTTCCACACCGATTTCTTCTTCCAAGATTTCTGCTACTTCATGGATGTTCTCATCCGTATTTTGAAGAAGAGTCACCTTGATGAGTTCACGCGCATCAAGCGCTTGGCGAACACTTGTTTTGATTTGGTCATTAAGCCCGTTTTTCCCGATTTGGATAATGGGCTTGAGGCTGTGGGCTTGTCTATTGAGAAAAGCCCGTTGTTTAGATGTTAATGTCATGCTTTTTTCATTGTTTCTTTTTTGATACTTTTCTGATGTGGTGGCGGTCGTCAGCGACCTCCTAGCGGAGTTCCATGACTTAAATTTGAGCCTAAAGTCTCAAATTTTCCGCGCCTAAGTAGTAAAATATCTACTTAGGCTTTCACCACAGCGAAAAGTATCCTTTCTAGGCTCGTTGCACTCGCCCAGTCTATAAAGAAACTATTTCCTTTCAAATTTTTAAATAATAGCTTTGCGGGTAACGACGGCGACGCCTTCTGGTGCCCAGACGGCTACTTTGGCTTCTCCATTGACGCGGATCCAGCCGAGGCCTGAGATAACGAGGTCTGTCTTGTCCTTGATGGTAAACTCATGAGAAACCAAGGGCGGGAATTCTTCTTTTTCCTTGCTATTAGGTGGGGTTAGTAAGCCACCGACATGCTTGTTATAAAAGGCGGTCGCGCCCTCTAGCTTGGTTCTGTGAAGCTTGAGTTCGTTGTCAAAGAAGGCGGTGAAACCTTGTTTTTCCCCCTTAATAAAGTCAAAACGTCCCAGACCACCTAAGAAGAGGGTTTGCTCTGAATTGAGCTGATAAGTCTTAGGCTTGATTTCCTTTTTAGGGCTGACATACTTGAGGCTTTTTGCCGTCAAGTAGTGAGCCATCTGGTGGCGATGGATAATCCCTGGTGTATCGTAGATGTAGGATCCATCGTCCAATGGGATTTCGATCTTGTCCAGTGTCGTCCCTGGGAAGCGAGAGGTCGTGATGATATCCTTGTCTCCAGTGATTTCTTGGATGATTGCATTGATGAGGGTCGATTTCCCTACGTTGGTCACACCCACCACATAGACGTCACGGCCCTTACGGTACTGCTCGATCTTTTCCATCAAGTCCTTGATCGCACTCTTGTTTTGAGCAGAGGTGAGGACCACATCGACAGGACGCATGCCTTCTTCGTGGGCCCGCTCCATCAACCAATGGGTCACCTTGCTATCCTTGACAGACTTAGGCAAGATGTCTTTTTTGTTTCCGACCAAGAGGACATCATTTCCTGCTACAAAGCGTGGTAGGCCAGGGATAACGGAGCCATTAAAGTCAAAAATATCCACTACATTGACCACGAGAGCATCACTATCTCCTACCTCGTGAAGGAGTTTTAGAAAATCATCATCTGTCAGATGCACATCTGTGATTTCATTATAGTGGCGGAGACGGAAACAGCGTTGGCAATAGACTTCGCCTGTTTCCAAGCCCTTTTCAAGTGCTGATTGGGGAGTGTAGCCTAGCCCCTCTTTGTTTTCTGTCTGAATGGGGGCTCCACAGCCGATACAGAATAATTCTTCCATTCTTAAATTCCTTTTTTGTATACAATCGGACCATATTTCTCGGCCATTTGCTTCATAACACGGCGTTCACGCGCCCGGTTGATCTGCGTCTTGATCGAGTCATGCTCGACCAAAGGCTTGACCAAAATCGAACGAATGCCTGCACGATGGGCAGCCCGGATATCGGTCATCAGTTGATCCCCGACCATGACCACTTCATTTTTCTCATAGTGGAAACGTTTGAGGGCACGATCAATCCCAAAGGTAAAGGGCTTGAGCGACCAAGCTTCATAGTCAATATCAAATTTCTCAACAGCGCGCTTGACCCGTTTGGGACTATTATTAGACACCACGATAACCCGAATCCCTCCATCACGAAGGTCATGCAACCACTGGCGCATCTCAGGAGTCCCATCTGGATTATTCCAAGCAATCAAGGTGTTATCCAAATCCACAAGGACCGCCTTAATACCCTGTTTTTTCAAGTCTGCAACGGTGAGATCATAGGCTGCTTCCACCGCAAAATCTGGTTTGTAATTTTCGATTGACACGTTTTTCTCCAAACATTCGTATTCTCCCCATTATAGCATAAAATGGGGTTTTTCGCACGGATGACTTGATCTCAAGATAGAGGTTGACTATCACATAAATAAATGTAAAATCTCTTCACTTTTTCTCTAATACAAAAAAACTTTCCAAAAAGGAAAGTTCTAATGTTAGAGTGGAGAACAGTTTTATTCGTAAGCCGTTCTATTCTCCATTCTTTTCTTTTTTAAACTTGTGTTCATAACATTTTTGAAGGTAGTAAACGATAAAAGTAGCATCTTCATCGTCCTTATCTATATGAAGAACCTTAGAAAACTTTTGAAAATCCTTATTCTCAATACCAGGAGCAAGGCGAATATCCACTGACTGCCATTCACCATCTTTCTCTTTATAACCCACTAAAGCAACTAAAAAATCTTTTCCAACCGTCTTAGAACCTGAAAAAAACATTGAAACCTCTCCAAATAGTGAGTCATAATATGTAGGATTGGACGGGGAAATCATTATAATATCTTTTCTTTTTAGTTTTCCATCAACACTAGCTATAGGAATCTCATCGATATCTTTAAATATAGGTAAGGAAGTATCAAACTTTATTTTAGACAACATAATATCAAAATTATAGGTTGAATGTGGGCTCATAATTTTATCATAACTGTATACATACTCAACAACGAATGAAGAAATGAATAATAAAAAGGGAATACAGATTATCTTTAAAAAGCGATTTTTTCTTTCAGCGACAAAATTTCTTGAAACATAAATAATAAAAATTATTATAAAGAGAAAAATTGCATTGGGATTAACAAATGCTTCTAAGACATTAGTAAACGCAATTTCCCATAATTTTTGATGATATAAATTTATATATTCTTCCACTACATCCTCCTCTAATATCTATGATGCTAATTTGAGCCTCAATTACATCATTATACCATCTTTTAAGGCTTTCATCACCTCCATCACCAGAGCTTACAAATAGACTAAAAAATGGTATAGTAGAAGAAAAAACTACATGGAAGAGTTATGATAGCAAAAGAAAAAAAATTGAGGGAGGTCTCTCCTCTTCTCCAGCGCATCATTAATTGGTCGTCCATCGTTGGAGCTCTAGGGACCTTGGCCTTTTGTATCTGGGCCTACTTTTCTGGCATCCTTCAATCCAAGGAAACTCTATCTGCCTTTATTCTCCAAGCAGGCATCTTTGGACCACCTCTCTTTATCTTTCTTCAGATCCTTCAGACAGTAGTCCCAATTATTCCCGGCGCCCTGACATCTGTAGCAGGTGTCTTCATCTACGGCCACATCATTGGGACCATTTACAATTACATCGGCATTGTCATTGGCTGTGCCATTATCTTCCACCTAGCCAGAATGTACGGACCTAAGTTCGTCCAATCCATGGTCAGTCAGAAGACCTATGACAAGTACATTGGCTGGCTCAATGAAGGCAAGCGGTTCGATCGCTTCTTTATCTTCATGATGATCTGGCCGGTTAGTCCCGCCGACTTCATCTGTATGCTGGCAGGTCTGACCAATATGACCTTCAAACGCTACATGACCATCATCATCCTCTGCAAACCCATCACCCTCGTCATCTACACCTACGGCCTGACCTATATCATCGATTATTTCTGGAAAATGGTCTAAAGCATAACACCACCCCTAAGACTAGGAGGTGGTGTTTTTGTAGTCCTATGAATAGTTTATTACTCTCTATTTCACAACCCAACCAATCGCATCTGCAGGAGGATTGTCCACATCAATCCAGATGAAGTCAATGCCAATTTCACCGTTTTTGAATTTGGAAAGACGGATACCATTGATTTCTAGTTGAGACAGTTTATTACCCGTTAAAATCTCTCTGTCTTTTAACTGAAAGACCCCACGAAGAATCCAATTGCCAAGGATTTCTTGCTTATCAGTTGATTGAATGGCCTTCCCAGCTTCTTGGTTGATATAGGCCGTAATCACATCACCTGATGATAAAAATCGTAGCTTAAAGGTCCGTTCTTCCTTTGGGAGCACAAGTTTACTTGTACCTGGCTCAAACCTTCCAATATCTTTACCAAAAAAGTCCGGACGCTCCTCATGAAAATGTTTGGAGTCTGGAAGAGGAATATACACTTCACTGACTGGACGATACACCAGCTGTTCAATTTCTTTGATTAGTTTTTCATTCCCCGTCTCGTGTACAAAGCGAATCAAGTCCTCACGAATAGATTTCATCTGGGCTTTTTCTTCCTTGGTAGACCATTTTTTCAAGAGGATTTCTTCTAAAGAAAAGGTCACAAAAGCTAGTTCTTCTGGAGCGAGACTCTCTTTAAATTTGTCCTGAATCTTTAAAATCCGTGGCAAGCGATCTTTTTTGGCCAATTTTGATCCACCATTAAAGGCATTAAAACCCGAATTTTCTTCTACATTTCCGTGCTTGTCTGTGATCACCCAAGAAACCGTCTCAAGAATCTCCGAATCACTTTTTTCTGAGGTCAATAAGTGAAGGTGTTCAAAGAGATAAAAGGGATCTTCGACATAATTCACATCCCAAGTATCAACCACAATTTCCTTATTCCTAAAGGTCATATGGAGCTGACTATCTGCAGCCGTGTATTTGTAATCATGATGGCCATCTGTGAAACGGAAATTTGTCGGATTGTTCTTGGTTGTCGAGCCTAAAATCTTGAGATGGTCTAGATCAACGGGCAAATAAGTCGTCTCTCCCACATGGATCTGAGGTTTGTGACCTTTCGAGGTCGGCATCAAGACATGATAGACGGCTTCTACATGACTAGCATCAGAATGAAATCCCTTAATGAGAGCTTTTGAGGATTCAATCCGTTGATTTCGCAAGGCCGCAATCTCACGGGCCAGTTTTTCATAGCGGGCATCATTTTCTTTATCAGCTGTT
>ERZ772779.642-NODE-642-length-15737-cov-40.955873_pt1 | contig 15737 bp, 16 predicted proteins | sample MGYA00511360_ERZ772779 | MGnify/ENA primary metagenome ERZ772779 (study PRJEB29015, sample SAMEA2738112) | human oral metagenome | biome: human oral; feature: human-associated habitat; material: saliva | place: China | collected 2231 ...
AACGCAAATCCCTGATCGGCAGCGGCGACCGCAGCGAACGCATCCGCACCTACAATTACCCACAAGGCCGCGTGACCGACCATCGCATCAACCTTACCCTGCACAAACTGGATTTTGTGATGGACGGTGATTTGGAAGAAATCACCAATGCCCTGATTGCCGAGCATCAAGCCGAGCTTTTGGCAGCAATGGGGGATTGATGAATTTGGTCCATTGCGTTTATACTTTTCAGACGGCCTGATGACATATGTCAATATGACCGTGAATACATTAAAGAAACTTCAATCCTGAAGCATTAAAATGCAGCACCAGCTGCACCACAGCAACACCCTTCTACAATTAACGAAAGAGAGGACACAAAATGGCAAAAATCTTAATCGCACCGGTATCTACCGGCTTGAGCGCCGATGCAGCGGCAAAAGCATTTGCAGCGGCATTGAATGCGCAAGTTTTCCAAGCCGTTGACTCCACTACAGAAGCCCTGTTGGCTCAAGGCAAGAGCGATGACTGGTTTGACGCGCTTGTCGGTAAAGTTGCAGCATTGAATGCAGATAACCTCGTTATCGAAGGCATCACTCCTGATGCGGACAAATTGTTCCTGGCAGGCAAAAACGTCGAATTGGCGCTGTCTTTGGATGCAGGCGTTGTATTGGCGCTGAAATCCGACAACACCGACGCAGCCGCCGTCGCCCAACAATTAAACCTCGCCAAACAGCTCTATACCAACTCTCCAGGCTTATTGGAAGGTTTCATCATTGACGGCGCAGCCGCTGCTTTAGGCGCACAAGTTGCCGAGCAAACCGGTCTGACTTTCTTCGGCTCCAGCGACAAACTGCAAGACGTATCCGCTTTGGCAAAACGCGAAGCCAAACGCCTGTCTCCAGCCCAATTCCGTTACAACCTGATCGACTTTGCCCGCAAAGCCGATATGCGCATCATTCTGCCTGAAGGTGCAGAACCGCGCACCGTCGCCGCTGCCGCCATCTGTCACGAAAAAGGCATCGCCCGTTGCGTACTGTTGGCGACCCGCGAAGAAGTTGAAGCCGTAGCGAAAGAACGCGGCATCAACCTGCCTGATTCTTTGGAAATCATCGATCCTGCTTCTTTGGTTGAGCAATACGTCGAGCCAATGTGCGAATTGCGCAAATCCAAAGGCCTGACTCCTGAAGACGCACGCAAACAGCTGCAAGACACCGTCGTACTCGGCACCATGATGATGGCTCAAAACGACGTAGACGGTTTGGTTTCCGGTGCAGTCCACACTACTGCCAACACCATCCGCCCTGCCCTGCAACTGATTAAAACCGCTCCGGGTGCAAGCCTTGTATCCAGCGTATTCTTCATGTTGCTGCCTAACCAAGTTTTGGCATTTGCCGACTGCGCGGTTAATCCAAACCCAACTCCGGAACAACTGGCCGATATCGCCATCCAATCTGCCGACAGCGCCAAAGCTTTCGGTATCGATCCAAAAGTAGCCATGATTTCTTACTCCACCATCAACTCAGGCAGCGGCCCTGATGTCGATGCAGTGATCGAAGCTACCAAACTGGCTAATGAAAAACGCCCTGATTTGGCCATCGAAGGTCCGTTGCAATACGATGCGGCTACCGTTCCATCTATCGGCCAATCCAAAGCTCCGGGCAGCGCTGTTGCTGGTCAAGCAACCGTTTTGGTTTTCCCAGACCTCAACACCGGCAACTGTACTTACAAAGCCGTACAACGCAGCGCCAACGTCCTGAGCGTAGGCCCGTTGTTGCAAGGTTTGCGTAAACCGGTTAACGACTTGTCCCGCGGCGCATTGATTGAAGACATCGTCTTCACCATCGCCCTGACTGCCGTTCAAGCCAAACAAATGCAAGGCTGATTGACAAGCTGATGCTTTGAAATCAAAGGCCGTCTGAAACCGATGTTTCAGACGGCCTTTCGTATCTTTGCGCCAACTATATTATAATTCGCCATTATTTTCCGAAAGACTGCCCCAATGACTGCCTACCAGCAACAACTAGCCGACAAAAAGCAATATCTTCAGCAACTTTTCCAAGGACTGGATTTCCCTGAAATTGAAGTCTTTGAATCTCCGGAGCAGCATTACAGGATGCGTGCCGAGTTCCGTATCTGGCATGAGGGCGGAGAAATGTTTTACGCCATGTTTGAGCGCGGGCAAAAGGCAAGCGGGGCAAGCCTGATCCGTTGCGACCAATTTCCTACCGCATCCGAATCCATCAATGCCTTGATGCCGAAACTGATTGAAGCCGCGTCCAATCATCCCGAGCTGAAAAACCGCTGGTACGCCGTCGAATTTTTATCCACTTTAAGCGGCGAAATGCTGGTTACCATGATTTACCACAAGAAGCTGAACGAAGCATGGCAACAAGCCGCGCAAGAGCTGGCGTACAACTTGGGCATCTACATTATCGGCCGCAGCCGCGGACAAAAAATCGTATTAAGCCAAGATTTTGTGACCGAAGCATTAGAAGTCAACGGCAAGACCTTCCGCTATCGTCAAATCGAGGGCAGCTTTACCCAACCCAATGCCCAAGTGTGCCAAAAAATGCTGACGTGGGCGTGTGATGCTGCGCAAAACTTAGGCAAAGACCTACTTGAGCTGTACTGCGGCAACGGCAATTTCACCCTGCCGCTTTCGCAACATTTCAATCAGGTGCTGGCAACCGAAGTTTCCAAAACTTCCGTCAATGCCGCCCAATGGAATATTGAAGCCAACCAAATTACCAATCTCAAAATCGCCCGCCTGTCTGCGGAAGAATTTACCGAGGCATACACGCAAAACCGTGAATTCCGCCGCCTGCAAGAACAAGGCATCGACTTGAAAAACTATGATTTTTCAACTATTTTCGTTGATCCTCCACGCGCCGGTGTTGATGATGAGACGCTCAAATTAGTTGCCCGATTCGACAACGTTCTCTATATTTCCTGCAACCCTGAGACCCTGCGCACCAACCTCGACACGCTCTGTCAAACCCATACCATCGAACGCGCCGCCCTGTTCGACCAATTCCCATTTACCCACCATATCGAAAGCGGCGTTTGGTTGAAGAAAAAATAAAACCATACAAAAAGGCCGTCTGAATGTTCAGACGGCCTTTATAATCAGCGACATATTAAGCGATTTTCAAATCAATCCGCTTCCAAAACCACTTTCATGGCTTGGTTTTCAGCAGCGTGTTTGAATACATCGTAAGCTTTTTCCAATTCGCTGAATTTGAAATGGTGGGTCAGCATTTTGGTGTAATCCACTGAGCTGCTGGAAATGGCTTTCATCAGCATTTCGGTGGTATTCGCGTTAACCAGGCCGGTAGTAATGGCAAGGTTTTTAATCCACAGTTTTTCCAGTTTGAAATCAACGGATTGACCATGCACACCAACCACAGCAATATGGCCGCCGGGTTTCACGATATCTTGGCACATATTCCAAGTTGCAGGGATACCGACCGCTTCGATGGCGCAATCTACGCCGTCTTCGCCGACGATAGCGGCAACTTGTTTGCTTACATCGCCGGAAGCAGGGCTGATGGTATGGGTCGCGCCCAATTCTTTCGCCAGTTTCAAGCGGTTTTCGTCCATATCGCAAACAATGATGGCGGCAGGGCTATACAGTTGCGCAGTCAACAACGCAGACATACCAACAGGGCCTGCGCCTGCGATGAATACGGTGTCGCCGGGTTTGACATCGCCGTATTGCACGCCGATTTCGTGGGCGGTCGGTAAGGCGTCGCTCAACAGCAGCGCGACTTCTTCGTTGACGTTGTCAGGCAGCGGAACCAAGCTGTTGTCGGCATAAGGCGTACGGACGTATTCGGCCTGAGTACCGTCAATCATATAACCCAAGATCCAACCGCCGTTGCGACAGTGTGAATAGAGTTGGATTTTACAGTTGTCACAAGTACAGCATTTGCTGACACATGAAATAATGACTTTATCACCGACTTTGATGTTTTTTACAGCATCGCCGACTTCTTCTACAATACCGATGCCCTCATGGCCGAGAATACGACCGTCGGCAACTTCGGGGTTTTTCCCCTTCCAAATACCCAAGTCAGTACCACAAATCGTGGTTTTAACGATTTTGACGACTGCATCGGTCGGATCGATAATTTGAGGGCGGGGTTTTTCTTCAAAACGGATGTCGTTTGCGCCGTGATAAACCATTGCTTTCATGTGAATCTCCTTGAGTGGTTAATAAACTTTAACAATACTGCGTAAATTCACGTTAACTATATTTATATACCCCTCCACCAGATAAGTCAATTCTGATTATTATTTCGTATGTTATAATATAACATACTGTTTTAAAAATAAATAATTAAAAAGTAAATATTAATGAACACACCCACATCCTTCGCGCGACGACTCATCGATTGGCAACGGCAGCATGGCCGTCACGACTTGCCTTGGCAGGTCAAAGATCCTTATTCCGTCTGGCTTTCAGAAATCATGCTCCAGCAAACGCAGGTTGCTACCGTATTGGACTACTATCCGCGTTTCTTAGCTAAATTCCCAACCGTGCAATCGCTAGCCGCCGCGCCGCAAGACGAGGTTTTATCTTTATGGGCAGGCTTGGGCTATTACAGCCGCGCACGCAATCTGCACAAAGCCGCGCAACAAGTCGTCGAACAATTCGGCGGCACGTTTCCGTCGGAGCGCAAAGACTTGGAAACGCTCTGCGGCGTAGGCAGAAGTACCGCCGCTGCCATTTCTGCCTTCGCCTTCAACCGCCGCGAAACCATCTTGGACGGCAACGTCAAACGCGTTCTCTGCCGTGTTTTTGCCCAAGACGGCAATCCACAAGACAAAAAATTTGAAAACTCGCTCTGGTCGCTCGCCGAAAGCCTGCTGCCGTCTGAAAACGCCGATATGCCTGCCTACACGCAAGGCTTGATGGACTTGGGCGCAACCGTCTGCAAACGGACAAAACCTTTATGTCATCAATGCCCTATGGCAGACATCTGCGAAGCAAAAAAGCAAAACCGTATTGACGAGCTGCCGCGCAAAAAGACCGCCCTTGAAGTACATACCCTGCCGCTTTACTGGCTGATTATTCGTAACCAAGACGACGCATTATTGCTTGAAAAACGCCCTGCCAAGGGCATTTGGGGTGGTCTGTATTGCGTACCCTGTTTTGAAAAATTAGACGATTTGTATGCTTACGCCGAACGCTTCGGCATTGTTTCAGACGGCCTTGAAGAACAAACCACATTTACCCACCGCCTGACCCACCGCTTATTGATGATTACCCCTTTTCAGACGCAACAAAGGCCGTCTGAACATCTTTCAGACGGCCTTTGGATATCATCGGAACAGTTGGCGGATTATGGTTTGCCCAAGTCTTTAATCAAATATTTGGCGAAAGGCTAAACCGCCCTATTCCACAATCTCTTTAAATACAACTTCTTTTCCGCCGCGAATCAATACGGCAAACCCATCGCCAATCTGCCAACGCGAGCTTGGATTGGCGTACTCGACGCCCTGACTGCGCAAGCGGACTTGCACCAGTTTCTCAACTGTATTGCCTTCACGCAGCTCAACCATCATCGGGCTGTGGCTGTTGATATAAATTGCAGTAATCGTCCGACCTTGTGCGGATTGATAACGGACAGAATACGTCTGCGCCTGTGCAATGACCGGTAACGGCGCATCAGGGCGCACGGCCTTATACGAGCCGCACGCAGCGCACAAACTCAGGCACAAAGCGCAGATGATTTTGTTCAACATAGGCATAGATTAGTAATGGTGATGCGGAATCTCGCCATCAAGACGATAGTAAGTGCTGCAATACGGGCATTCAATCTCACTGTTGGACTGAATCGGCAAGAACACGCGCGGATGGCCGTTCCATGTTTCATGATTAGGGCCGGAGCAATGCAGCGGCAAATCCTGCGGCTTGATGACTACAACGTTTTTTTCAGATTGTGTACTCATGGTTTGGTTCCTCACTATGTTTTCTTATCTTCCGATATTGTAAAGCAAAACGACCGCTAGGTTCAGACTGAAAACATTATATAATCACTTTTTTCAGACGGCCTTTAATGATGATGACCACCCTGCTTAGCATTCAAGATTTCGACACTTCCGATTCCGCTTCATTTCTTTATACACTCAGCGCAGCCTATTTGGACCACACCGAACAGGCGGGCGACGAGGAAATGTCCGGCCTCAACGACGAACAGCATACATTGACCGCGCTCTGCTATCTCGACAGCCAAGTTCAAGAAGGCGGCTTTGTACAGCTTATCGCTTCAGGATACGGAGAATACATCTTCTGCAACCCAGTCGCCGACAGCCTGCGCCGCTGGCGCATCAAACCGATACCGAAAATCTTAGACAAAGCCAAAGCCCTGTATGAAAAACACGGCGAAGCCATTGAAAAAATGGCAGACGAACAAAGGGATTTCGACGAAATCCGCAAAGCTTTTCCCGATTTTGAAGAGCTTGACGGCGATTATTATGACGTTGCCGACGAAGACTTGGAAACCGCAGCAGCCTACGTTCAGGCAAATTGGGATAAATTTGCCAAACTGTCAGACTGAAACCTAAAACTTTGCCGGTTTGAATCATCCGTTCAAACCGGCAAAATTATAAGTGCATCACATTAACGTTTGTTCTTCTGATAAATCGGCATTACTTCAGGCAACATTTTGCGGATTGCATTGATACGCGCCTGATTGGTCGGGTGGGTCGACAAAATAGACAATGAGCTGCCGCCCTGTACTTTATTCATTTTTTCCCACACGCTTACCGCAGCCTCAGGGTTGTAGCCTGCTTCAGCCATCAAACGCACACCGCCGGCATCCGCTTCGCTTTCCTGATGGCGTGAGAACGGTTTGGTTGCCAATAAATCTGCACCCAAGCCAACCAAATCGCCATCCACACCGGTTGAGCTGGCCAAAATCGAACCGCCCAAGCCGGTCAATACTTGTCCGCCCAAAGCTTTTTTGCTGTGTTCCAACAAAGCATGGGTCATTTCATGGCCGACAACGGCGGCAATTTCAGCATCCGTCAGCTTCAATTTTTCTACTATGCCGGTGTACACGGCCATTTTACCGCCCGGCATTGCCCATGCGTTCATTTCATCACTGCGGATAACGTTCATCTGCCAGTTGAAAGGCACGCCGGTTTTGTTGGCGCGCTCAGCATGAGGACGCAGACGTGCAAACACGCGTTGAACGCGTTGAGCAGTGGGCGATGAAACATCCAAAGCTTTTTGACCACGCGCTTTTTGAATGACTTGTGAGTAACTTTTAGCCGCGTCTTCATTCAAAGTCGCAGTATCGTAGCCAACCATATCCGCTACAGAAGTACAGCCGGTCAACGCCAAAATCACGCCCATGCCGGCCCAATATTTTTTATTCCATTTTTTCAACATGTTTTCTCTCTGTGTTTTTAAGTAAATGTAACGATATTGTAACCAAATTTAATACATTTGACACAAAAGGCCGTCTGAACGGTTTCAGACGGCCTTTAAGCGTAACATTTAAGAACGGCGCTGCAACATCCAAGACTCAATCTTACGCGCATCGTTCACGCGTGTTGTAGAGGATGGAGAATTAAGCAATACAATGGTAATCGGCTGATTCTGTACATTGGCCTTAACCACCATAGAACGTCCTGCCTCGCGGATATAGCCGGTTTTCTGCAATTCGATATTCCAGCTGCCCTCACGCACCAAGGCATTAGAGTTTTTATAGTTTTGGCGGCCGTTTGCCGTCAACACCGAGCCGTAATTTGAAGTCGAATTTTTACGGATCAGCGGATATTTGCTGGCTGCCGCAACCATACGGTTCAAATCGCGTGCAGTGGAAACGTTTTGGAAATTCAAACCGGTAGGCTCATAGAAACGGCTGCTGGTCATACCCAGGCTTTGCGCTTTGGCATTCATGGCCGCAACAAACGCGCTCATACCGCCCGGATAAGTACGGCCCAATGCATGAGTGGCACGGTTTTCACTGCTCATCAGGCTCAAATGCAACAACTCGCCGCGCGTCAGCGTCGTGCCGATACTCAAGCGGCTGCCCGTACCTTTCAGACGGTCGATTTCAGCCTCGGTAATCGTGATAGGCTCGTTCATATCGAGATGCGCATCCAAAACCACCATCGCGCTCATCAATTTGGAAATAGAGGCAATCGGCATGACACGATCAGGGTTTTTCTGATACAGCACTTCACCAGTTTTATTATTGAAAATCAAAGCAGATTGCGAAGAAAGCAGAGGACCTGCCAAAGCGGCTTGAGCTTCGACTTGGTCGGCATGACTCAACGCAAAAGCTTCCATCGGGTCATTTTGAACTGGGAAATTTTGCTCCAAAAATTGTCCCAATACATCCATATCATCGGCAACGGCAGGCGCAGAAGCAAAGGCCAATGCCACACCTGTCCATACCATTCCTAAAGTTTTATAGAATTTCATATCTGCCAATTCAAAAAAATACATTTAATTCAACATTCTGTTAAATTTTTCGGCAATTGTAAAGCGAGTTGAGAAAACTTTGCGTTTGTTTGCGAGATATTCAAATCCAGTGCCCTCATCTGTTTCTCAGACGATACGGCACAATGCCTGCTCAGATTTGAAAAAACACAAGATAGTCATTATACTTAGGCTCCTTTGTCAGAGGCATTCCCTCAATCCGGCAATACGCCCGAAATATCTGTTTCCCCTTTACAACACAGCCTCCATACAACCATACGAAGAAATTATTATGTCTGAAGAAAAACGCACCTGTTCATTCTGCGGAAAGTCTGAAAACGACGTTAAAAATCTGATTGAAGGCGAACACGCCTTCATCTGCAACGAATGCGTGGAAACTTGCGGCCTGATGCTGCAAGACAACGAGTCCGGCGAGATTGAAAACGAATTTGCCAAAGTAAAAGAAGAAAACGCCGAGAAAAAACTGCCTACCCCTGCCGAAATCGTTGCCAACCTCAACGACCACGTTATCGGCCAGGAACACGCAAAAAAAGCGTTGGCGGTATCGGTTTACAACCACTACAAACGCCTGCGCCACCCGAAAGCGGAGGGCAAAGTGGAATTGTCCAAATCCAACATCCTGCTCATCGGCCCTACCGGCTCAGGTAAAACCCTGTTGGCGCAATCTTTGGCGCGCAAACTGGATGTCCCTTTTGTCATGGCAGATGCCACAACTTTGACCGAAGCCGGTTATGTCGGTGAAGACGTCGAACAAATCATCACCAAACTTTTGGGCAAATGTGATTTTAATGTTGAAAAAGCCCAGCGCGGCATCGTCTATATCGATGAAATCGATAAAATTTCACGCAAAAGCGACAATCCGTCCATCACGCGCGACGTATCCGGCGAAGGTGTGCAACAAGCCTTGCTGAAACTGATTGAAGGTACGGTGGCCAGCGTCCCTCCTCAAGGCGGCCGCAAACATCCGAATCAAGAATTCATCAACGTTGATACCACCAACATCCTCTTTATCTGCGGCGGCGCATTTGCCGGCTTGGAAAAAGTCATCCGCCAACGCACTGAAAAAGGCGGTATCGGCTTTGGTGCGGCGGTACACAGCAAAGATGAAAACGCCGATATTTCAGCCCTATTTGAAACCGTCGAGCCTGAAGACTTGATTAAATTCGGTTTGATTCCCGAGCTGATCGGCCGTCTGCCTGTCATTGCCACATTGGCAGAATTGGATGAAGACGCTTTGGTCAACATTTTGACCGAACCGAAAAACGCCTTGGTCAAACAATATCAAACCTTGTTTGAAATGGAAGATGTCAGCCTTGAGTTTGAAGAAGACGCTTTGCGCAGCATCGCCAAACTGGCAATGGAACGCAAAACCGGTGCGCGCGGCCTGCGCTCTATCGTCGAACGCTGCCTCTTAGACACCATGTATGCCCTGCCTGATTTGAAAGACGTTGCCAAAGTCGTCATCAATAAAGAGGTCGTGGAAAAAGGCGAACAGCCAAAACTTTTCCGCAAAGACGGCAGCGAATACAAACAGTAAAACTGATTCTTTGAAAAAGACGTGTAACCGTACACGTCTTTTTTTGACCATATTGCCGAACAATTCCATATACGAAACAAAGGCCGTCTGAAACATATTCAGACGGCCTTTGTCTTCAAGTTGCTCTACAGCCTACTTTCATCCGGAGTATTGATGAGCGAGACTGCCTTGAATTTTATGAAGCTTATTTTTTCACTTTTTTAGCAGCTTTTTTTGCAGGAGCGGCTTTAGCAGGAGCAGCTTTAGCAGCAGGCTCGGATGCAGCAGCTTCAGGAGCAACAGCCTCAGGCGCTGCTACCGGTTCAGAGGCAGCGGGCTCGGAAGCAGCTGATTCAGCGGTACGTTGATAGCCTTTGTCTTTCATGCAGGCATCAAACACAGCGCGGTCAGCATTTTCACCAGATGCCTGTTGGCATTGGGTCATTGCTTCTTCAACAGTAACGCGTGGCGCTGCCGCTTCTTCAGCAGGTTTGGAAGAAGAACAAGCTGCCAACATCAGGCTACCGGTTGCAAGAGCGATCAATAAAGTTTTCATAATTGTATATTCCTAAATTTTAATTTTATGGTTTACCGTTAAACGGGAGATACAGGCTGTCAACCAGCCCTGCACCTCAATATTGAGTACCCAATTCCAATTTAGTTTCATTTTAGCCTGTAAGTTTTTGATAAATTAATCCTATTGACGTTAAGACAAATGCTTAATCCTCAATAAACTCAAAACCTTGCCGATCCATTTATTTTTCTTCTCTTAGACTGTAAAAATATCAAAATCAGGCCAATCAAAGCTGTCGCCATCATTTGGGGAGTCCTTCGTTTTATGGCATAATGGACTACTTGACGGATTTTCCGTACCCCATTTTTTTCAAACCGCAGAATCGACACCATACTGCGGTTTGTCCATTTCAGAATCAGATTTTTTCAGACGGCCTATCATTTAAAAGGCTGTCTGAACAGAAAGCCGCTATCATGAATCCTTTCTCTTCACTCGGTTTAGGCAGCGAATTGGTCTCTGCCCTGACCGATCAGGGTTATGAAAACCCGACGCCTATCCAAGCCGCAGCCATTCCTAAGGCGTTGGCCGGACACGACCTTTTAGCTGCCGCCCAAACCGGCACAGGCAAAACCGCCGCCTTTATGCTGCCCAGCCTCGAACGCCTGAAACGCTACGCCACATCCAGCACTTCCCCGGCCATGCACCCCGTCCGCATGCTGGTATTGACCCCGACCCGCGAACTGGCCGATCAAATCGACCAAAACGTACAGGCATACATTAAAAACCTCCCCTTGCGCCACACCGTCCTCTTCGGCGGCGTCAACATGGACAAACAAACTGCCGACTTGCGCGCCGGTTGCGAAATCGTTGTTGCCACAGTTGGCCGACTGCTCGACCACGTCAAACAAAAAAACATCAATTTAAACAAAGTTGAAATCGTCGTACTCGACGAAGCCGACCGTATGCTGGATATGGGTTTCATCGACGACATCCGCAAAATCATGCAGATGTTGCCCAAACAGCGACAAACCCTGCTTTTCTCCGCTACTTTCTCACCGCCTATCCGCAAGCTTGCACAAGATTTTATGCACACGCCTGAAATGGTCGAGGTGGCCGCGCAAAACACCACCAACGCCAATGTCGAGCAACACATCATTGCCGTTGATGCACTTAAAAAACGCAATCTGCTCGAACGCCTGATTGTTGATTTGCATATGAATCAAGTTATTGTTTTCTGCAAAACCAAACAAAGTGTCGATCAAGTTACCCGCGACCTCGTCCGCCGCAACATTGCTGCGCAATCCATCCACGGCGACAAATCCCAACAAAGCCGACTGGAAACCCTCAATGCCTTTAAAGAAGGCACATTACGCGTTTTGGTTGCCACCGACGTTGCCGCGCGCGGCCTGGATATTGCCGAGTTGCCTTTCGTCATCAACTACGAGTTGCCGACCCAACCCGAAGACTACGTCCACCGCATCGGACGTACCGGCCGGGCCGGTGCCGATGGCGTTGCCATTTCCTTGATGGATAAAACTGAACAAAAAATGTTTGAAGCCATTAAAGAGCTGACCGGCAGCGATTTGAAAGTAGAACGCATCGAAGGCTTCGAGCCGCATTGGTGGGGCAACGACAACCAAGATGAATCTGAAACACACCAGAATCAACACAACGACAGCCGCTCCCGCCGCGATGACAGAAACAAACGCAGCGAATATGCGAGCAAGTCGGACAAAAACTCGAAAAAAACAGAAGACAAAAATGACCCGGGTATTGCCTGCGGCAAAATTGCCGGCAGAACACGCCGCAGCCGTCACGAGCGTCAGCCTTGCGCCCTGCTCCAGCCTGGTTTTGGCGTAAAATAAACCACGCTGTTTTGTACTAAAAGGCCGTCTGAAATATATCTTTCAGACGGCCTTTTATTAAACCTAAAATAAAAAGGACGTGATGAACACGTCCTTTATTTATCCTTTTCAGACGGCCTTGGTTATTTAAGGCCGTCTGAAAATCGGTTTACCTTGTTACATTAAACATTCACTTTCTCGGCTACTTCGTTGTAGCTATCGATTTCGTTGAAGTTCATGTAGCGGTAGATTTGGTCGCCCTGCTCGTTAATGATACCAATATTGGCTTGGTATTCTTCAACAGTCGGGATTTTACCCAGTTTGGAGCAGATTGCTGCCAACTCAGCCGAGCCGAGGTAAACGAAGGTGTTTTTACCCAAGCGGTTCGGGAAGTTGCGGGTGGAAGTGGACATGACGGTTGCGCCTTCGTGTACTTGGGCTTGGTTACCCATACACAATGAGCAACCCGGCATTTCCATACGCGCACCTGCACGGCCGAGTACGCCGTAGTGGCCTTCGTCGGACAACTCTTTCGCGTCCATTTTGGTCGGCGGCGCCATCCACAGGCGGACGGGGATGTCGGACTTACCTTCCAAAAGTTTGGAGGCAGCGCGGAAGTGGCCGATGTTGGTCATACAAGAACCAATGAACACTTCGTCGATTTTGGTGCCGGAACGTTCGGACATGAAGCATACGTCGTCCGGGTCGTTCGGGCAGGCAATAATCGGCTCTTTGATGTCGTCCATGTTGATTTCAATCACGGCTGCGTATTCGGCATCTTTATCCGCTTCGAGCAGCTCAGGATTCGCCAACCATTTTTCCATGGCTTTGATGCGACGCTCCAAAGTGCGCGGGTCTTGATAGCCATCGGCAATCATGTTTTTCATCAACACGATGTTGGATTTCATGTACTCGATAATCGGCTCTTTGTTGAGCTTCACGGTACAGCCAGCGGCGGAACGTTCGGCGGATGCGTCGGTCAACTCAAAGGCTTGTTCCACTTTCAAATCAGGCAGGCCTTCGATTTCGAGGATGCGGCCGGAGAAGATGTTTTTCTTACCGGCTTTGGCCACGGTCAGCAAACCTTGTTTAATCGCGTAAAGCGGAATGGCGTTTACCAAATCGCGCAGGGTTACGCCCGGTTGCAGTTTGCCGCTGAAGCGTACCAATACAGACTCAGGCATATCGAGTGGCATTACGCCAGTAGCTGCTGCGAAAGCAACCAAGCCGGAGCCGGCTGGGAAAGAAATACCGATAGGGAAACGGGTGTGGCTGTCGCCGCCGGTGCCGATGGCAGCGCCAACGCGCAGCTTGCCGACGCTGTCCTTGGAGGATTCGGGGTGGGTGTCGGCCTTCAGGATGTCCTTGACGGTCATGAGACCGCGCAGCTCGAAGGCGTCGTTGACGACCAGCACGCGCTCGAGACGGTGCTTGTGCATGAGCTTCTGGGCGTCATCCAGGCTGGAACCCTCGGGCACGGTGATGAGCCGCTCGCGCGGGGTCATGATGTTGCGCACCGGCTGGTCGAGTTCGGACTCGAAGCGCAGGTCACGGTTGGTGACGATGCCGACCACCTTCCTGCTGCCACCCTCGACCACGGGCAGACCGGAGATGCGGTGCTCGCGGGTGATGGCGATGACCTCGCGCACGGTCATCTCGGGGGTGATGGTGATGGGGTCGCCCACCACGCCGGACTCGTAGCGCTTGACGGCCAGGACCTCGGCAGCCTGCCGCTCGGGCTTGAGGTTCTTGTGGATGATGCCGATGCCGCCGAGCTGGGCCATGACGATGGCCATGCTGCTTTCAGTGACGGTATCCATCGCCGCCGAGACGAGCGGGATGTTGAGGCTGATTTTCCGGGTCAGGCGCGTGCGCAGGGATGCGTCACGGGGGATGAAGTCTGAATAAGCGGGGACGAGCAGGACGTCGTCGAATGTCAGTGCCTTCTTGGCTATCCGCATTGCTGTTTTTATCCGCAAAGCGGCATGATAGCAAATTATCCTTCGGACTGGCGCTTCGTGGCGCGGATCTGACGATCAGCCACGCTTCGTCGGCCCCAGCGGCCGTCGGTCCGCTCGGCGCGACTTTTTGCCACCCGGGGCAAAACGTGCCGCCTTCGCGTCGGCCAGGATCGGACACAGCACTTCCACCCGGTCGTCGGGCCGCAGCGGGTCATCCAGCCAGGCACGGCGACCGAAGCGAGACAGGCCCAGGGCCTTGGCTTCGATGGCCTGAACAAGGCTGCACGGCTCGTCGCCCCCAGGGCGTGCGCTGCCCGGGCCGGCCTCATCCATCCGGGATGTCGGATGCTGCTGGGCTGGCGACGATCCAGACACAAGCAGGGCCTGTCGATCCGAAGCGGCCGCCCGTTGCAGCAGCTGCCGGATGGTGGTGCCCGGAGGCACACGGTACACAGTGCGCACCAGCGCGTACCGTACCGGCTGGCCAGCCTCCTCGGGATTGGCAGCCTCGGGATTGGCAGCCTCGGGACTGGTGGCCTCGGAACTCGTCGCCTCGTGGGCCGCGGCCTCCGGGTACTGGATGACCAGTTCCACCATCAAGGCTGCCGCGGTGCTCTCGGATGCCGGCTGGTCCGGGGGTGCGGATGGCTGATCCTGCGGAGCCTTGCGGCGCGCGCTGTGGGTCATGAGGCTCCGAAGCCCGGGCCGTAGCGGCGCTCGGCCTCCTTCACGAAGGCATCGACCAGGGTGTTGGCGATGTGGCCGAAGACGGGGTTGAGCACCCGCGCGATGAGGCCGCTGCCCACTTCATAGTCCAGCTCCAGGTCGATGCGACAGGCGTCCTCGGCCAGCGGCTTGAAGGTCCAGCCGCCCTGCAGGCGCGAGAACGGGCCGTCCTTCAGGCGCAGCCGGATGCTGGTGGGGCGCTGGTGGACGTTCTCGGTGGAGAAGGTCTGGCGGATGCCACGGAAGTCGATGGTGATGGCGGCCGACATGCCCTCGTCGGTGCGCGACAGCAGCTGCGTGCCTCCACACCAGGGCAGAAAACCGGGATAATCCTCTACCCGCTCGACCAGGTCGAACATGGCCTGCGCCGAATACGGCACCAGGGCGGACTTGCGGATCACGGGCATGGCTGGCCCCCGAACACGGATGGGATCCTCTCGGACGGGATCCTTTCAACAGGCACAATATCGACCATGTCGACCATTACAGAAAACCGGAAAGCCGGGTTCAATTATTTCATCGAGGAACGGATCGAGGCCGGGCTGGCGCTGGAAGGCTGGGAGGTGAAGGCCATCCGGGCCGGCCGCGTGCAGATCCAGGAAGCGTATGTGATTGTAAGGCGCGCGGAGATCTTCCTGATCGGTGCGCACATCACGCCGCTGATCACCGCCTCCACCCACGTCAAGCCGGATGTTACCCGCAACCGCAAGCTCCTGTTGCACGCCGCCGAGATCGC
>ERZ772779.644-NODE-644-length-15729-cov-20.728787_pt1 | contig 15729 bp, 16 predicted proteins | sample MGYA00511360_ERZ772779 | MGnify/ENA primary metagenome ERZ772779 (study PRJEB29015, sample SAMEA2738112) | human oral metagenome | biome: human oral; feature: human-associated habitat; material: saliva | place: China | collected 2231 ...
TTTGTTTCTCAGACACTTGGAGTTCTTACAAGAATTTATGCTGCGGAATTAAGGATAGATTTAATGTAGCTAAAAATGCCATTAAGTATTTAGATAAACAGCTTGAAATCGGAAATCCTGTATTAGCAGGAGTAGATCATCATAATCAATATAAATATAATCCTAAAAAGAAAACAGTTTTGAATGAAGGAACAACAGACCATTTCATTCTTATCATTGGTCGTTTATGTAAAAGTGGAATTATACAATATTTGTTCTATGATCCAGGTACAGGTAGTGAAATAAAAGGAGGAAGTGATGAAAATATTTTAACTCTCAATCAAGTTGACTACTCTTTACGAGGTACAACAAAATATAATACAACAAAAAATATGTAGTAACACAAATTAGGAGGAATTAATTATGAAATTATTAAATGTCTTATTTTTCCTTTTATTCTTCTACTCATGCAGCAATGCACAAAAATGGTATGACATAAAAGACAGCAACAACCATTCCTTTGTTGGAAATTGGGAGCAATTGACAATTACAGACCATGGGGATACCGTAATATACCATGCTTGCTTTGATGTAGCACATAAAATATATGTCGATACAATAAAAAAAGAACTCTTTGTGCAGTATGATATGGAAGACGCACATTATCCCATAGACACAGTACATTTAGAAGATAATGAGTTCATCATATCTTTTGTCAATAACATTTTCATACCCTTCAGATGTAAGATAATTGACCAGAATAAAGCTTTATGGACATATAAGTATATGGAAGATGGCGAAGTATACCACAATTACTTTACCAACAAGAAAGGATATTTCAAAGAAATAAAGGAAAAGTGTGATGATCAAGAAACCGAAGAAAGCCCCACACCTATCGTAGCCGTCCAAAATCCCAAATGGTTCGGTGACTATGAATATTTCATTTCAGATACCACCGTTGTTCCCTCGCCTTTCATAGAGTACACATTGAGCATCGCGGCTGACCGGTGTGTATTCAGCTGTAATGGGCAAATGACTGCCTTTGAAATCCAATGCAGTGTAAAAAACGAAACGGAAGACAAACTCTCCCTTGATTTTGTCAAATCGCTCTCGGAAGACACACCGATGCCCAATATTGACAGAAGCGTTTCACCCACAGTGAATTTATATCACAAGAAAGGAAAATACTATTTGGAAAGTCCTTATATCAGCAATTCTGAAGGCAAGGAAAATGTAAAAATAGAATGTAGAAAAATAAAATAGCTTCTTGATAATCTTCATTGATACTCCGCTCTCTACATCTTGACTTCGTCAAATGCGAATCAGTCTATCACTGTTAATAAAACCCTGAGTATCAAACAGATAACGAATCTCTTCTTATAGCTTTGCAATATGCCTCATATCACCTTGTAAAGTGACTCTAATCACGCAGTAAAATGAGTCACTTTGCGAGGTAATATGAATGAGATTGCAAGACAGTCTGAATGATGAAAGCCAGCAGACAGGAAAGAACCGTTAAATATCCATAATCTGTAAGTCTTTTAATCTGTATTCCTTTGACTTTAGATTCCATTTTTCTACATTTGCTTTCAAAGACAACAGACTGCAATTCTTCCTCTTCTTCCCCAGAACAAGACTGTCTTTCAGCCGACAGAGGAGACTTCAAGAAGTTGTTGAGGTTTTCTCTTTTTGGTTTTCACGAAGGCTTGATGACAGAATCATGAAAGAACCAGATTCGCAGAAGTTCCTATCAATCCTTTTGAAAACTTGGAAAAGACTTCTTTCCTTGCAATGAAGGACAACTTCCATTCTGATGAAATCCTAAAGAAATATGGCTGTTCTGAAGCGATTTGAGATAACTATATGAAACGTTATAATTATCACATCAAAATGGACTTTGAAAATAAAGAGACAAAAAAGATAGAAAAAGGAGTGCAAGAAGTAAAAAGCAATGAGAATGAACAGATATATATTATTTTGTCTTTCCCATATACTTTTACTTTCCTGTCAAGGTCAGAGTAAAAGTAGTTATGTGTCAAAAGATAGTATTTATGTAAATAGCAAAATGATGGAGCAACAAGAATTAATGCAGACTTCTATTTTGTCAAGGTATGGAGAGGATAATGGTTATAAACCCCTTTCATATCAGGATTTCCAAAATAGATGTATGGAATATTGGGGACTCTCTCTCCATAAAGAGCCACAAGATTATGTTCTCAGCATAGGAGGATACACAGAGTATACAATCAATGAATGGGGGCGGTTCTTGTATACAGAAGCTGAGAATCTTTTTTATCAACCGGAAATAGAGGGAGAACCAACCAAAGAAGATGCAATGAAAATGCTCTATGATAAAGAAAATGGTATTGCCGATAAATTCCTTGCATATAATAAGTTGTTATTCAATGATAACATAACAACCCTCTCCTTTTTTATAAAAAATCCTGAATATGCGATAGATGTTGTCTTTAATCATGATTATGAAAGAAATAAGATACTCACCGCAAGAAGTATTGATTTCTCAAAGAAGATAACTGATTATTCTGTTTATAGGGATAATACTGAAAAAGTATTGTTCTATAATAACAGGAAAAGAGGCTTTCGCCGTAATCTCATAAATGAGATATACTTGTCTTGTAATAAAACACAAGAAACCATGGCCCCATTTGATGATTTAGTTTATGCCTATTTTAAACAATTCAAACAACTAAACTATCCGCAGGATGTGAAAGATAAATGCTTGGTACATTTATTAAAATGCCTAATTGAGTATGATAGGAATCATAAAGATGCAATAATAGGGATTGAAGACGAAAAATCATACCAGCATTTAAGTAATTTCATGTCTAAAGATAAGCATTTAGTAGACCGTCTTAAAAAACAAGATTATTATGGAGTAATGCGATTAAAAGAATTAGTAGACATTGTTTTAGTAATGAAAAATGATATCAATCCCAATGATATTTATTTTGTTGACGACCCCGATGGGTATACCAATCTACGTGAGAAAGGTATGTTGTCATCAAAAGTTCTTAAACATGTTCCCACCAATGAAATGATAACTATCTTGGACAATAATGGAAACTGGTGGAAAGTACAAGTTAAAGATGGGACAGTAGGATATATACATAAGAGTAGGATCAGACGCGCTTTACAAAATGTATGTCAATAAGGTGTGCTTATATAACTTATAAAGTAGATATCAGAAAGTAAGTATAGGAAAAAATATCTTACCGATTTTGCACCACTTCGTATAGGACAAGATGATATGGCAAAGATAGAACTTTCACTGACAAACAGTCAAGTAGAAGAGATAAAGAAAGTGCCGATAGAAAAGACGCCAATCTATATGGAACTCTTTTCTAAAGAATGGATTAAGGATCTTAAATTGTCAAAAAAGACACCAATAGAATATACTGATAGGGAGGATATTACAAGTATTGCTTTCTATCGTGACAAGGATTGCAAGGAAGCAGTTAAGGGATTTGTGGAAAGTGGACAGACGATTTATGCAAGGGTAACCACCCGTGGACTTGATGACAGCGATATTGCACTATTTATATATAAGCATGGTACGGTGACAGAGGAAGAAACAAGTACCAAAGGCGGTGTATATAAGGTGTCAGGAGAAACGGATGCCAAAGGGATTACTGTCTTGAAAATTAAAACCGATACCAGTTGGTTGAAGGAAAAACAATCGGAGACCTTTGATATCTTTGTATTAGAAGGTGGTGCTAAAGAGACGGCGGTTATTATGCCTAACGGCAGAGGCTACACTGAAAGGAATACAACCAAATTCTTTCAAATGGGTAAAGACAAAGGAATACTCCTGCTGTCAATGCCGAAACAAGATGTAGAGGTGGGACAGAGTAAAACAATGGTGCAGGAAGTGAATACCGAGAAAAATAAATGTCCGAGATGCGAAAAAGACATTACTTTAGATGAAATCAAACGTATCTGCGTTGATGAGAAAGGTAATTGTCTCATTAAGGACACTACAATGATTGCCGCTGCACTTCCATATCTTAATCAATATAGGAAAAAAGTAGGTATCAACACTTGTGTTTCAAAAGCGCATTTCTTGGCACAGATAGCTCAAGAGACGAAGTTTTATCAGTTACAAGAGCAATTTAAGTATAGTAATCCCGAGCGAATGCGAGGTATATTCAAATCTTATTTTGAAACTTTTGGCTCCTTATCTGCACAGCAAAAGGAGGCAAAACGCCTTTCTGATTTATCAAAAGATTCCAATAACTGGCCGAAAGTTGCAAATGCTATTTATGGACCAACACATCCACTAGGGAAGAATCATACAAATAAAGGTGATGGATGGCGTTATAGTGGTAAAGGTTTCAAGCAAATTACTTGGAAAGACAATTATGATAAAATAGAGAAGTATTATAATCAATATATGAAGTTGAAGGATGAGAAAAATATTTCTTGGGTTAGTGGAGACAATTCCTATAAGTTGAAAGTGTCAGCAAAAGATGCCATAACTTCTGCATTGGCATACTGGGGAGCATGGGGTATCAATCATATTGCAAAAGAAAATAGTGAAAATTGTGTAAGAGAAGTTACCGCAAAGATAAATACAAAATTAGAAGGCCTCAATGAAAGAATTAGATATTTCAATAAAGCAGTAGAAGTCTTATATGTAAAAAAATGTCTTAGTGGCAATTCTATATCTTCAAAAGATAGTCAAGGTACAATAATATTTATCAATGGTATGAGTCATAAGTACGGTACGGAATTCCAAAAAAATGAAAAAAAAATGGACTGTTTACAAACTATGTATATATAAAAATATGACATATAATAGGTTTAATAAACTTTATAAAACAAACAATCTCCCTCAAGAAGATTATTCAACTTATGTAGCTCGTGATGCACATATGACGAGCAAAAAAAGATCAACGTTAAGATATGGAACTCACAATGAATGTCCTCCGAAGAAGAAATATTATATTAATAAAGGTTTAAAAGAACAGAGCTACGATTTATACATTAGCGATACAAAAGGGATGGGAAAGTGTTACATAAACGGGCCAGATGGATCAAGAAGTGGGATTGCTATTCATGGTGGGTGGCCAGTAGGATCTGTCGGATGCTTAACAACCCATACAGCAAACTATGGGAATAGAAAAAAAGGTCAAAAGACAAACAAAATTGTCACCCAAATAATTAATAATATTCCTGATCTTAAAGATCTTTCAAAAGACGTTATTTTAGTATTATTAGAAAGAAATGTTGTTAAAAAAGGGAAAATATGGTTTGGAATCATAGAATAGCAATGATTTTGTTTGAATGCATAATGCTTAGCTGTAGCTATGGATGTATGAGAAATCAACGAAAGAGTCAAATACCTAGTAAAAATATAGCGACAAAGAAAGTGGCAGATAATATGGAAAATATAGAAAATGAGAGAAAGTTACTTTTGGCTAAAAGTGGCTTTAAATTTCCGAGTATGCAAGATTTTCAGTCTAAAATAAAAAAAGTATTTGGATATGATATTAAAGAAAAGACAAGTGATATCATTGAAGTGGAATTCAATCCTTTAATTGAGGACGAACCAGATAATCTTATAATATATAGGAAAGATAGATTTGTTGATTTGAATATTCATTCAGAGGTATATGATGATAAATTATATCTACTGGCTTTCAATAATTATCTATTCTATGGAAAGAAAACAGATTTTGTATACCTGCAAAAAGATTCATACCACATATATGAATTAGTACAAGATTTTGGATATTGGGATGATAATCTTAAAGCCTTTATCTTTAAAAAGATGAAAGCCGATGAGGATAATGATGCTTGGTTTTCTATATTCTTTGGGAGAATTGGGATAAACGGAAAATGGAAGCTGAGAAGAAATATATTCAGACAATACTGTACAGAGGTAGAAAACTGTCAGACGATGTTTATACCTTTTCTTGAAGAGATTCTAAATGAACCCTATAAAACAAAATACGAGGGTAATCTTGACGAAGATGTGGCCTATATTTTAGAACTTATATCAAAGAAAGAATTAGAAAAGGAACAAACCCCCGGTGTTATCGGTATTATAAGTAATACGTATTCAAAGAATCCGGAATTGTTCAATAGATTCAAAAAAAAGAATTATTATGGATATGAGAACTTGAAATTTTATTCTCAATATTATGAAGATGAGATACAAGAAAACGATAAATGATCCGATATCAATCCTCTATCAAAAGATAAAAGAGCAAAAGCAATGAATTATTCTGAAATGGTAGGACGTTATGCTGCAAAAATAGAATGGTCAAAGAAACCTATGGGATGGACAACAGCTAGTATGATAGAATATGGTAGGAACCATCCGAAGTGGCTTATTCAACACAAAAATGCCAATTATATACCCAAGCGAGGAGACATCTTCTTATGGAGAGGACACACAGGAGTAGTAATCGAGTACGATGAACAAAATGATATAGTTACCACAATAGAAGCTATTAGTTCTACTGTAAATAACGAAAAGCCTGTAAATGATAATGGAATATTTCGAGAGCGTAAACCTGACATCCATTTACGAGGAGTCATAAAAATGAAGTTCAAGAGGACAGACTATCATTTGCTTGGTCATTCTCCAAAGCTTTGCTATTTTTATTCTTTTGCAGTACATTATACAAAAAAATAGACATGAGAAGACTTATTACATCAATTTCAATGATTGTATTAGCAATCGTATTTTATCAGTGTAGTTCAAAAAGCGGGAAAGTGAGTGTGGATACGAACCAACAAGATACACTGCAATCCTTCAATGATAATATCATCAATATGGAAAGATTGAAAGAAATGGGAATAGACAAAAAAACCTTGACCAAGCACATGAAATTGCAGGAGTTAGCCTGGTATGGCGGAGACTTCCGCGATGACCAATCTAAGCCTAGATACGAACCCACAGAATTAGATTTTCTACTAACAATACCCTTTGTGGATTACTACTTATCCTCACATGGTTATAAACGCCCGACAGAAAAGCTGTTTCAAGATAGAATCAAGAAAGTGTTTGGCATAGGACTAAAAAAGCATAGCTCCAAAAGTTATGAGGAAATCGTTGGGGATGGTTCTTTTGACTTTGCCCATAGCTATTATAGTATATGTGATAAGAATTTTATAACATATAATTGGATGCTCCGTGATATGCTATCCATAGAGGGAGATAAAATTAAGTTAAAGTCAGAGGTATTTCAACAAATTCTTGCACTCAATAAATTTCTTATTTATGATGACCCTTCAGCATTTAAAATTTTGGAATTATCTAAGTATGAAGGGGATGAAAATGATTTAGGAGACTTTTATAGTGGAAAGATGATTTTAGATGATTTGTTCTCAACTTATAATTATTTTGGAAGTTCGCTGTTAAACCAATGGTATTTTAATAAGCAAAAAGATGTACCTTATGGCTTTGTAAGCAGAATCTTTGAACAGACTTCAAATAAGAAACTAGTTGTACATCCTTCTTTAATAGAAACAGTGGAAAGGAATTCGACAGGTAAGAATGGGACTTATTTTAATAGTTTTGGACTTTACGTATATCAGGTGTTACAAAATGAGGATGGTATGAATTCCTACAATTATACTCTTGAAGAAAAAGCGAGGATATTTTGCCATTTTGCTAATTCGGAATACAAGATGCGAAATAAATATGCGGAGTATATGGATACCGGCGACTGGGGCAGAACTTCATGGACATATATCATGATGACCAATTGTAAAAGTATTTATGAGGAAGCTCAGGCACATAAGTTCTTCGGAATAAGTAAACCTGAAATGGTGGAAGAAATGGAACAAGAGGGATTGGAATTAAATCCATCCAATGATAACGAATAAATTATTTGAGATGTCTGTGAGACGGCAGAAGTACAGTAAAGTGTCATCCAATGGAATCAGTCTTATGATAAGATTCTTATCGGATATTCCCTTTGTCCACTCACCATGAAAAGTGAAGGGACCTGCGTATGTGGAGGCAAAACCACATTCAAAACTTCTGGACAGCAGGTTATGATAACCCCTCCTCTTTCTATGCGAGAAGCAGGACAGGTTGTTTATTCCAATCCCCTATTTAAAAAAGAGGATATCAAAACCGTGCAAAAGAAAGAACAGAAGAAAAGTGACACCCCTTTAACACAATATTCTAAGAATGCATTTGTTAACAGTGTACGTGTGAACGGCACTGTAAATGTTTCATTGAAGGTTCATGGCAATGAAAAACTTCTCTTTGTTCATACACTAACACGAGATGCCGACCCATCTACACCGGTGAAATGGGATGTAACCCACAACGGAAAAGATGTTGTTAGAACCACCTTTGCGTTCCTTTTTTACCGAGGAGGGGGAGTATAAAGTGTTTGCCTATGTGCAGAATCGTGGCAGCAAGAGAGGTGGCGGCTATGTCACCCTCACGGTATCCGAGCCCAAGTTTGTTTCTTTAGAGTGGAAAGATGCAAACGAAAAAGCGACGCATTATATGGGAAGGCGACACGTTGTTTATACCCATACAAAATTTGAAGGAACAGGAGATATTCCCGTCGAAGCACGGTTCTATTATAAAAGTTTGAATGGAAAGCAATATCTTACCAATTTTGCACCACTTCGTATAGAACAGGATGGTATGGCAAAGAAAGAACTTTCATTGACAAGCAGCCAAGTAGAAGAGATAACCCAAGTTTATCACCCACTTTCGCCTAATCTAACTGTCACCTTACTTTTCTCGTTTTTCTTATGGGCTCTGTGTCCTACAAATTTTATTCTTTTTGAATGGTGAGCGTTTTAAGTTCAACTTATCGTATATCTGTTTTGCTTGTTTCGAAGGACTACTACATTGGCGCATCTCGATGGTTTCACCTAATGGATTCTTTCCTTTTGTGGTGACAAGCTTTTGGGTGCTCATACGTCGTACTATCTCGGTCCAGTAACAGGATTCTCCTTCTCGTTTTAATTGACAACGGATGGTGTTTACCACCCAGTAGGCTAATAAACCGAAGAAAAGGTGTGCGTCGCTTCGCTCATCTTTCTGATGATAGATTGGACGGAGGTTGAGATCATTCTTTAGTTGTCTGTTCGTACATTCTATCTCACGAATGAGATTGTAGTATTCCCATGTTACACGTTCAGAAAGTGTCCTGACATTGCTGCGGAGGAAATAGACTCCATGCCCAGATTCCATTGCCGAGAGGTCTTTTATCTCCCAGTCTACACGCAGCATCTGATTGGGCTTCTTCTCATTTTTTATGTAGCTTATCTGGTAGAACTTCGCTATAGAAGGGTACTTCTGTATGGCACGCCCTGTACGTTCAACAACCTTTTCATAGGTTTTTGTTCCACCTTTCTTGGAGATTCCATCGTTTATCCTCTGCAGCTCCATCTCAAAACGCTCTCTCCAGACTCTGTTCATGGACGACTCTGTCATAGCTTTCGATGGAGATGTTATTTCGAGATAATAATCCTTATCATCCTCTGTCTTAACCTCTTTCAGTGTTATCTTTTGCCGACGGGCATCCATTACCGTAACGCTCTTATTATCATCACTGAGCGTATAGTCCTTCATTTTCGTACGAGATACGCAGAGATAATTGTAACCCTTTTTCTTTATTAGCTCCAAGTTCTCTTCCGTGGCAACACCTGCATCCATGACAACAAGCGTATCCTTTGTTCTTGATGGATTCCTCTTTGCCAGCGTATCAATCATATTGGGTAGAGACTTGGGAGCTGCTGTATTACCCTCCAAGATTGAAGAATAACGTATAAAACCTTCTTTATTGATACATAATGCAAGTACAAGTAGCTTAGAGTCAGAGCGTTTTTCTTTTGAACGACCGAACTTGGCTTTATCGCTATTACGCTTACTACCCTCGAAATAGAAGTTGGTTAAGTCGAAGAGCATCAACTTGTTGTCTATATTAAAGAGATCGTCAGTAACGCTGCACAAATGACGCTCTAACTGTTCCTTTAGTTCATATAATTTGTCTGTGATTTTATACAGAGAATTGATCCCTGGTGTCCAGCCAGGAACTCCACTGTAAAGTTCGCCAGCAGCCGAGTTATCGCGCAAATAATAATAAGATGAACGTTCAGAAACAGCATATACCGTGCGAACAATCAATGCTGACAAAGCCGTGTGTATCGCATTCTCCGTCCAGCCGTTTTTGCGCAGAAAACCCTCTAATTGCAGCTTGTCTATTGTCTGCTTGCAGAGCCACTCTGCACCAACATCCCTTGCGTCAGTATAGTTTGCCGTCTCAAGGTCAATGTAGTTCTCATATTTTCTCAGCGACTTCTGCTCTTCCTTATTAAACCGATCGATTCCACCTTCTTTCTCCATACGGATCCACCATTCGTCAGCCTTTGCCTGCTCAACAGGAGTAAGTCCATCAAGATGTTCTTTGAAAAGTGAGGGTGTACTTCTGGTTTTGAAGCGTTCGGTAAGAGCGTATGCAATTTTTCGAACCTGTACAGCAGTAAGTGAAGGTTCGAACCCGATGTTCAACAGAATTAGCGAATGTACATGACCCTGCACGTCACGATATGACTCCTTGATGCGATAATAAGGAGCCATGTCGCCTGTGGCAGGGTTGAATCGTGTCTGTACATTTGCGTGCATGAGTGCAAAGTAACAAAATAATTTTGATATGACTGTGTCCTACAAATCAGATTTTACTCCTCGTTACAATACCCTATGTTTGATTATCAATTATTTATCAAATTGATACTACACAAAATATCTCGAAAATTTATGAAAAATAATTTTGCTGGTTAAACTTGGGTTAAATGTTTCTTTCCTGCAAAAAGTTTGTATAACAGAATGATTTTTCTATTTAAGGGTGTTTTTTGTTTATTATTCAGTATGTGATGACATTTTTAGTATGGGGTGTATAAAAGAATTATTCTCTGAAAAATGTCATTGCTTAGAATGTAAGACAGTCGTAGGTTTCCAAGATTTCTTCCTTACGTAATCCAAGATAGCGTTTGGTAATAGCTACAGATGAATGGTTGAAAAGTTCCATTAGCTTGATCAGTGCCAGTTCTGCATTGTCACTATTTATGTTATAAACTTGTCTTCCAAATGTCTTTCTCAAACTATGGCAGCTGAAATGTTTTATTTTCAGTCTGTACCTCTGTTTGAGTTCTTTGAGTATTACGTTGATACGTTGCACGGTGAAAACCGTACCTTTCTGACTAACAAGGACAGGAGCTGCAATGCCAAGATGATTGATATGCTCGTAACAGTCTTTAATATGCAATTGTAGTTCTATGTTGAACTTGCGCTAACAGTAATCGCTTTGGTTGACTCCATCTTTTATGATTTATCTAAAATACTCTATTTGGCAGATATTCCTTCTTTCCAACCTTTTATCTTCATCTGCTTAAAGTCAAAGACTATAGTTTGTCCTATTGATTGGAAGAAAGTCAAGCCTAATAGAACATCATAGCTAGTTGTTGTTTCTGGTACAATGTCTATTTTTTCCTTTGTATCTATTGGCCTACCATTAATAGTCAATGAAGGTGATTTTAATATTAAATTCGGAATAGAAACAGCATTACCATCAGTTGTTACATACATGCTTTTATTCCAATTTTCCGATGGAAACTGGTGCTTCTTATAGAACTTGTCACACATCTTAATATAAACAACATCACCTGTACTTATCTTTCCAATAGCTGTTTTTTTACTTATCGTAATTGGCATAAACAAATAAGGATAATCGACATATGCAAAATACATTTTTTCTTCTACATCTGCATTTGGAAGACTATCTACAGGAAAACTAATCTCCTGCCGTTTCCAGTCTATCGCTATCGTTTCTAACTGCCTGATAATAGGAAGTCCTATCTTTGGTTTATTTGCTTCAGCATAAATCTCCTTTATTCTTTTTGCCTCTTTCTTTGACAACTTATGCTTATCAATGCCTTTTATAGGGGTGGCAACCTTCGAAACTAACGCAGGTACATTCTTAAATAGAATACTGCCAATACGAATAGAATCTAAGTAAACAACAGGGAAACCTGCTACACTATCCGCACCCACCACCAATCCCAATTGCTTAGCAACCTGATGCGTTATTATCATTGGATAAGGTGTCGCAGTCATCCATAAGCCTTCTAAAGATTTGTCGTTGACTTTAATCGGTGTCTTGAGAAGTGGCACTGCAGTAAACTTGATGGTTTGGCTTTTACCTTTGCGAATTGCATGTACTGGCGGTAATAAGTTCCGCTCTCTTAGGCGTTGTTCTCCGCTTGAGATTAGCTTTTCAACCGATTTATTATATTCCGCATCATTATAATAAGCCTTTTGGGAAAGATAATATTCTCGTTTCAGCCATTCTACATGCGATGCAGCCTTATCATGCATTCCTTCTGCCTTACAGAGGTTTAGGAGTTCACGAGAAAGATACAACACATCAGCACCATATGCCATCCAGTTATACCTTAAATTTTCATCTATCAAGCTGATTGCCAAACGATTTTGATTTTGGGCGATTGCTGCCAGTATTTGCTTATGAAGTTTGATAAAAGGTGAAACTGAATCTGTGTCAGTGAACAGCTGACACGCTTCCAAAAATCTTCCCTCAGTGATGAGCCCACCATATCGTTCCATTTTAGATTGATAGCTTTGTGCCATCGTGGAAATTGTACATAAAGCCAACAACCCTAATGTTAGTAAGCTAAATTTCTTCATACTCTTTATTTATAACTTATTTAAATTCCACTCGAAAACTTTTATTCTTTAGTGCAAGTGAATAGCATCACTTTTTCTCCAGATCTTTAATTTCATCTCTTTAAAATCTAACACCATTACTTCTCCCAAGGATTTGAAAAAAGGGTATCCCAATTGTACATCCCAGGATTTCATATCTTGGTCTTCATCTCTATAGCCTATTACTTTTAATCTTTCCTTAGGCAACAGTAATTGATTGGCATAAGTTAAAGAAGGTTTTACTAAGAACACATTTGTCGTATCACTCACCCCATACAAAGTAAGGCTATAGGAATGAGCATTTACATCTTTTATTGTAGAAAACCGCTTGGGATAAGCGTTTACCAAATTTTTATGCATATCTGCAAAGGTTGTACTGCCTATGTCAATCATTGCTAATGCCCTTACAGAATTTATGGAAAATGGTGTTATCAACTTTGAATACTTGACACCGGTAACAAACATTTGTTCTTGCAAGGTAGGGGCCGGTAAGGTCTTCTTGGGAAAGAAGAAGCAATTATTTTTCCAGTCTATCCCTAGCTTCTCCAAATGCTTAATGACTGGCAACCCTATTATGGGAATATTCGAGGCCTCATACACCATTAAAGCATCATGAAGTTCTTTTTCAGATGCACGACGGTCATACAAGGCTGGAATAGGATTTACCATATCATGAATAAAAGCCGGAACATTGTAAAGGGTGAAATTGCCAATTATTAGAGAATCTACAATAATAAGCGGATCCTGTGCGTCCTTAGAATTAACGCTCTTATTTCTGTAATCAAGACCTAAGGCATCTGCATATCTATGAGGTATTAGCAAAGCGCCCTCTGACCCAGTATCCCATAAAAACATTTCCGAAGTCTGATTGATTTTCAAACGCGTTTTAATATGACTGTCAAGGATGAACTTTATTGGCTTAGGCTCACCCTTGCATACGATGCGCATTTGTGGTATCTTACGATTTTCTTCTAAGAACTTATATGTTTCTTCGATACATTTGCTAACCGCGTTATTAAGTGTTAGGTTCTGATAATATTGTAGCTGAGCAGGTGCATAGGTATTCTTCAGCCAATCATACTGACATTCTGCATCATCATACCTCCTTTCAGCAACATACAAATTCATCAAAAGGTTTGAAAACGACAGTGCTTCATCACCATACAATCTCCAATTAGTCCTAAGGTTTTTACACAACAGATCAATTGCCAAATCATTGCGATTCTTACCTACCTCTGTAAAAGCTTGAATTGCTAACTTGACGGAAGGGGCCACTGAATCCGTTGGGGCATATATTTGCCCCAACTCTGAAAATCGGCCAGAATTTAAAGCATCGAAAAATCGACTTAATTGTGCTTGTTTTTGCAATTGTGCGAGGCTCGGTCGAGATAATGCAAGAGTGGTCAATAAAATAAATAGGCGTAAATATTTCATATCCTATGTTTATATTACATAATTCTACTTGTTAATATCAACTGTAATTCCTACTGCAAAACCTGTAGGAGTGCCATGCTTATCTGTGGTAATACTTCTGGTAATTGTTGTAGCACCAACAGTTACACTGCCGCTTGTTTTACTACCAGTATACTCTCAATTTTTTAAGTTTTCACTATGTTCTGCTTTAAAGTTACCATTCTTATACCCACCAACAAGAGAAAAACTTCCATCTGTGTTTACCTTTTCTCCTCCATAAAAATGATTAAATCCTTGTGTAAATCCGAAACCTGCGTTTGGAAAGTTTCCTTTGTTGCTATCAAGAGACATGTCCATTTTTGAGTTCCCTTTCGAGAGACCTATACCCAGTGTTCCTTCCCCTTTCATCGTGTTCACCGAACCAAAAGGGGTAACCGTCCAACCAGTTGTTGGCGGTAATGTAGGTGAAGGTTGTGTACCATTTGAGCCTCCGCCTCCGCCACCGCCTATCATTTGGGCAGCTTCTTCTGATGGGATCATTGTGAGTCCATCAAGATCTAAAGTGAATATTTTTTTCATCTTAATATTGTTTTTTGTAGATAGAAATATCTACACCTAAGATCCCCTGTTATGAAATAGACCATATACTTAAAGTTTTCTGCATTTACAAATCCCTTTGCCCTCCTTTTAACAAGTTGCTTCTGATAGGCCTAAAGCCTGTATAAATATCTCGATACTATTCATAAAACAAAGGTAATAATTTTATCTGAGTTTTCTATAATTACCCAAACGATTTGTTATAGATCCATTATATTTAGAGAGAAATATCCATTCCTCCTTAGACTTTTCAAATGTGGAACACGATTCTAATAATAATTTTCCTGTCATTTCTGTCACTCTGATTGAAGACATAACAGATTAGTTTACAGGCTCTTCTGCTCAAATGTTAAAATGACAGCAAACTGAAAATAAAAATATTGTTGGTTTTAAGTCCGTTATTCTCTTATGTAGTGAGGGTAATAGTGTAATGCTCCTTTCGTCTATTATTAGTTGCAATAAGAATGTGAAAACCAAGATGCAGATTTGGAGTTGTTATATGAAAACGTTATATTTGCAGAAAATAAGCTGCACTCGGCAAATTGAAAGCAAGCTTTCTTTGCTCTCGTTTGCATTATTTTTGCAGAAAAATATAAACAGGAGGTATAATTATGGCAGGCACAATGACAAACATCGAGAACAATACGATACGCATGTATTGGAACGTATTGCGGTCGATGAGTAAGAACATTCGGTTGGGCTTAGCTGTGAAACTTACTAACTCTGTACTTGAGGAAGAGAGCAAGGAAATGTCCGATGAAGCCTATACAGAAGCAATGTTTGATAAATTCTATGGAGCATGGAAAGGAGACGAAAGCGCCGATGAGCTGATGGGTAATATCACGGAAAACACCTAAAAACAAGGGAGAAAACAAGCCACATTGCACGTGAAGATGAGTTTGAAAGTGCAGAACTGGGTTAAACGGTAATTACGGCTATTTTAATAATAAGTTCGGTTGATTAAATACGCAAGTTCAACATAGAACTGCAATCCCAAGTGCTGGTGTAGCTTAATAATC
>ERZ772779.645-NODE-645-length-15706-cov-8.633634_pt1 | contig 15706 bp, 16 predicted proteins | sample MGYA00511360_ERZ772779 | MGnify/ENA primary metagenome ERZ772779 (study PRJEB29015, sample SAMEA2738112) | human oral metagenome | biome: human oral; feature: human-associated habitat; material: saliva | place: China | collected 2231 ...
AGCCCACCTCAAAACCCAGTGGCAAGCCGGGGCGTGGGACGCCGTCGTCGTTACTGCAGGCTCTAGCGCCCAGGCCCTACTGCAACTGCTGGGACCCCCACCTGAGAAAACCGCAGTGGTCAGCATCGGCAAATCCACCACCGCACGCTGCCGCGAACTGGGCCTGCGCGTGGACGCCACCGCCGCCACGCCGCGAGCCGAACACATCACCCAAGCCATAATTAACCTATTTAAAGCAAAGGATTTTTCATGACCACCATCCCCCAAAGCGCCCTGGACCTGCTAACCAGCCACGGCGTCGCGCCGGCTCCCATTCCCACGCTGCGCCCGCGCCGCCTACGCTCCACCCCGGCCATGCGCGCCCTGGTTAGCCAGCACCGCATCGACCCGGCCAAACTGATCCTGCCGGTGTTCGTGCGCGAAGACATCAGCGAGCCGCAAGCCATTAGCGCCATGCCCGGCGTCTACCAGCACACCTTGGACTCGCTGCGACGTGAAGCGGTGGCCTGCGCCGAAGCCGGTGTGGGCTCAATTGACCTATTCGGCGTGCCCGCGCTGCGCGACGAGGTGGGTAGCCAAGCCTGGGCCAGTGAAGGAATTTTGAATCAGGGTATCGCTGCTGTGCGTGAAGAGGTGGGCGACGCCGTGGTGGTTTGCGTCGACACCTGCCTAGATGAGTTCACCAGCCACGGCCACTGCGGGCTGCTAGACGAGCGCGGCGGCGTCGACAATGACGCAACCTTGCCGCTCTACCAGGCCATGGCCGTAAGCCAGGCCGAAGCCGGCGCCCACATGGTCTCCCCCTCAGGCATGATGGATGGGCAGGTGGCCGCCATTCGCCAGGCCCTAGACGCCTCCGGACACGCCGACGTGGCGATCCTGGCCTACTCGGCCAAATACGCCTCCGCCTACTTTGGGCCTTTCCGTGAAGCCGTGGGCTCCACCCTCAAGGGTGACCGTCGCACCTACCAGCAAGACCCCGCCAACCGTCGCGAAGGCCTGTATGAGGCACTGCTCGACGCCGCCGAGGGGGCTGACATGGTGATGGTTAAGCCCGCCGGCCCCTACCTGGATGTGCTCAGCGATGTGGCCGCAGCCAGCGACATTCCGGTGGCCGCCTACCAGGTCTCCGGGGAGTTCGCCATGGTTGAGGCGGCCGCAGCCAACGGCTGGATTGACCGCGAGCGCGTGATCCTTGAAAGCGTGCTAGGCATTTTCCGCGCCGGCGCCGACACGGTACTTACCTACTGGGCCCGCGAAATCGCCCAGATGCTGCGCTGAGCCAACGCCGCAGGAAAAACAGACCAAACGCTGCGATAGGACTTAATTATGAATCTAAATGAACGCTTATTTACCCAGGCCAAGGGGATTATTCCGGGGGGCGTTGACTCTCCCGTGCGCGCCTTTGGGGGCGTGGGAGGCACCCCGCGTTTCATCAGCGCCGCTAAAGGGGCCTACGTTACCGACGCCGACGGGCGCGACTATGTGGACCTGGTGGGCTCCTGGGGCCCAGCCCTGCTAGGCCACGCCCACCCGCAAGTGGTGGCCGCCGTACAGGAGGCCGCCGCGCGTGGACTATCCTTTGGTGCCCCTACCCAGAGCGAAACCCTACTGGCTCAAAAGGTGCGTGAACGAGCGCCGTTTGTGGAGCGGGTGCGTTTTGTTTCCACCGGCACTGAAGCCACCATGACCGCGATCCGCCTGGCACGCGGGGCCACCGGGCGCGAGCTGATCATTAAATTCGCTGGCAACTATCACGGCCACAGCGACGGCCTACTGGCTGCGGCCGGTTCAGGCGTAGCCACAGGCGGCCTGCCTGGTAGTGCGGGCGTGCCCGCAGCGATCACCGCCTGCACCATTGTGTTGCCCTACAACGACTTTGAGGCGCTAGAAGCCTGCTTCGCCGAACGCGGTCAGGAAATCGCGGGCGTTATTTTCGAAGGCGCCCCCGCCAATATGGGTAGCGTGCCCCCACTGGCCGGCTGGAATGAGCGCATCCGTTCCCTATGCACCCGCTACGGTGCGGTAATGATTTTGGATGAGGTACTCACAGGTTTTAGGGTCAGCTCTGCCGGCTGGTGGGGTTTGGAGGCTGTGGCCGGCTGGCAAGAGCACGACGGCGCCACCCCCGCCACCGCGCTAAGTGCTGAGCTAACCACCCCTGCTGCCCTGGCGCAGCTAGGCGCAGCAGAAAGCACCGGATCAGCTACCACTAAAGCAGCTAGCACCAACGCCGTCGCCACAACTGAGCCGAACAGCACTGAAGCCAACGCCGTCGACGCAGCTGAGCCCAACGGTACTGAAGCCAACGCCGTCGACGCCCCCAAATGGGTGCCTGACCTGGTGACTTTCGGCAAGGTCGTGGGCGGAGGGATGCCGCTAGCAGCCGTGGCCGGGCGCGCCGACATCATGGACCTACTGGCGCCACTGGGGCCGGTGTACCAGGCGGGCACACTCTCAGGTAACCCGCTAGCCACCGCCGCCGGACTGGCCACACTAGAGCTGGCCGACGTCGACGTTTACAACACCGTCAACGCCAACGCCCAGGCTGTGGGTGAGATTGTGGGTCAGGCACTAACCCAGGCCGGAGTGGCGCACCGCGTGCAACGCACCGGCTCACTGATGTCCATCATGTTTGGCCCTCAAGCGGCCAGCAACGGCGTCTACAACTACGACCAGGCGCGCCAGCAGGAAACCTGGCGTTACGCACCCTTCTTCCACACTTTCCTGGAGGCAGGGGTGGCGCTGCCGCCGTCGATCTTTGAAGTGTGGTTCCTATCCGCAGCTCACGGCGAGGCAGAGCTGGAAAAGATCGCTAGTGCTGCCCCGCGCGCTGCCGCAGCAGCCGCTGCAGCCCCAGCACCAGGCCAGTAACCAGCGCGCCAAGCACCAAGCCGAACACACCCGAGCAAGCCGTCTCCACGCACCACTTGACCACGCCGCTTAGCGAGTCGCCCAGGCCCTGGGCGGCGTGGGTGGCTGCGTGGGCGGCGTGTTCCACCAGGTGATGCAGGGCGCCCACACCCAGGTTGTTGAGGGCGTCAATCACGATGTGTCCACCCACCCAGAGCATAGCCACGGTGCCAACCACCTCGATCACACGGAAAACGCGCGGCATGGTTTTGACGATGGCACGACCCAGTTTCTCCTGGCCGCGACGCACCAGGGCCAAGCCCAGGTCATCCATTTTCACCAGCAGCGCCACCAGGCCGTAGACGAAGAACGTCATGATGAAGCCCACCACCACCATGATGGCGACTTTGCGCAGGTTGTCGTTGGTGTGCAGGCCCGCCAAAGACACCAGCATGATCTCAGTGGAAAGAATCAGGTCTGTGCGCACCGCCGAGCTGACAATGGCTTTTTCCACGGCGGCCGGATCTGCGGACTTGTCACTGGCACCGTGGGAGTCCTCATGTTCCTTGATGACCCCCCAGGCACTAAGCACTTTTTCTGCGCCCTCAAAACACAGGTAAGTGCCGCCCACCAGCAGCAAAATAGGCAGCGACCAGGGTGCCAGCCAGGTCAGCAATAAGGCCACCGGCAAAATAATGCCCAGCTTGTTGATCAGTGAGCCGCGCGCAATGCGTTTAATAACTGGCAGTTCGCGTTCAGGCTTGATGCCCTGCACGTATTGGGGAGTCACGGCGGTGTCGTCAATAACCACCCCGATTGCCTTGCTAGATGCTTTGGTTGCAGCTCCTGCCACGTCATCAACCGAGGCGGCGGCGGCTTTGGCCAGGGCGGCAATGTCGTCAAGAAGGGCGACTAGACCGATACTCAAGTGACTCCTAAAACTGGTGTTGCATTCAGTGTTAGTTAATATCCAAACTGATTTTGTCTCTCATGACAAGCACAGGCAGGCATGCAGACAAATACAGGCAAAATCGTCCCTTCCCTATGATTTTTTCATGGGGTTTTATAGGGAACGGACGAAATCTGCGTATCTGCAAACCACGGCCGCGTGGGGTGAGTGACTGGCCCTGGCGCCCCTGGGCTGCACGACTGACCCTGCCTGCACGACTGACCGCGAGCATAGCTGACCTTGGGCATGGCAGCCTTGAGCATGGCCACCTTAGGAATGGCCGTCTTGGGCATGGCAGCCTTGAGCATGGCCGACCAAGGCCATGCCTGGCTAAGGGTGGGCCGGCTAGAGCTGGGCAAGCTAAGACTGGGCCAAGATGCACCTATCGTGCCGACGACGGCGCCCGTCAATTCCGCCAGCTGTCACCGCTGCCTTGGTTCAGACCTGTCCATGACTGGTCTTAGAAAACTATGTAGCCAGCGAGCCAGAAACCAGAAGGCCAGCGCCAACCAGCCAGGCCGACGTCGTCGGTATCAACAGACCAGCATTGGCATCACCATCTGCGCCGTCGATGCAAGTAGTGGTCTGCACAAACGCAGATGCCACACGAGGGCGCGGCAGTCTTAGGTCGCGCAACTGCCACACAGGCATGCTCCGCGCAACTGCCGCGCAAATACTGACATTTCGTCCGTTCCCTATAAAACCCCATGAATTTTTTATAGGGAAGGGATGATTTTGCCTGTATTTGTATGTATTTTGCCTGTGTTTGTACTTGCACCTGCCTACTTGTGACGGCGGCGGTTTATGCGCTTGACCATGCGCCTACGTAGCTGCCAGTGCACTGGCTCGTCGCCCTGCCACTGCAGGCGGTGCGAAAGCACCCCTAGACGCACCTGCACGCCGCCCAGGCGCCCACCAGATTCCACGCCAGTTTCACCCTGGGCCTGGGCTAGCGCATCACGGCCAGCGTCAACCCGCTCATGCGGAGGCACATACAAGGCGGTACGCACCTCGGGCGCATCCTGCGCCTCGGCGCCGTCGCTGGGGCGACCAACCGCGTAACCATCTTCTTCCTGCATGCTGGCAGTGGTAGAGCCATCGGCGCGCACCGGCCCCTGCACCACACCCATGGTCTGGGTTTGGGGCAGCTTATCGGTGCGCCGCGACAAGGGCAGCGCCGCCGTCGGCATAATCAGCACAGATAAAGCGCCAGCCAAAATCAAGGTGGAGGCCACATCGCGGGTCATGGTCCCGGCAGAAACCGCCACCTGCGTCACGGCCACAATAATCGGCAAGGCGGTGGTGGAATAGCAGGCCACCTGCAGGCTTTGACGCCAGCTGAACACCCGTGAGCCGTCACGTTTACGCTCAGCGGCGCTCACCAGCAGCACCGGCACCCCACGCACGGCCACCAGCAGCACCAAGAAGCCCAGGATCGGGCCAACCTTTTCACTCAGGTTCGACACCGTAATGGTCATGCCTGAAGTTACAAAGAAAATCGGGATGAAAAAGCCATAGGCCAAACCATCAAGTTTTTCCTCAAAAGGCCGCGATCCCTCAGGCAGTACTCGGCGCAAAATAACTCCTGCCGCGAACGCCCCCAGCACCACGTCAAGCTCAAACACTTCAGCCAGTGCACACAGCCCCACCAACAGCAGCACGGTGGCGCGAATAGTGGTTTGGGCGGTGGTGTGCTGCCCGCGCTGAATTGCCGCAACCAGGCGCGTGCCGGCCCGCTTAACCCGCTCGTTAAACACAATGATTAGCGCCGTGATAGCCACAAAGCCGGCCAGCACCAGCGCCGAAGCCCAGGTGGCACGGCTTCCTAGCAGCAGCGCCATCAGCACAATCGGGCCGACTTCACCAATCGCTCCATGGTTTAGCACGGCGGCGCCCACTGAGGTAGATAGCAGCCCGCGCTCACGCAAAATCGGCAGTAGTGTGCCCAGGGCGGTGGAGGTCATGGCAATAGCCAGGGCTATAGCGCCGTCGCGCATATCAGTAATTGACCCCACTCCCATGGCGATCACCGCCACGAAAGCCAAAGCCAGCGAGGCAAACCACCCCACTATGGCGTGGCGCCCACCTGAGCCGCGCAGCTCCCCCAGGTCCAGCTCATAACCAGCCAGCAAAAACAAGAAACCCACACCCAGTTCACGCAGGAAGGAAATTGGTTCGCCCGCCTCGGTGAGTGTAAAGCCAGCCGCACCCATGGCCATTCCACCGGCCAGCAAAAGCACAGTTTCCGGCACAAACCCGCCTGGGATAGCCCGCGCAATGAGCGGTGCTAGAAATATTACGGTGGCGATTAAAAACAGCGCCCCAAAAGCATCTCCTAGCATGTTCCCTCCAATCTAAAACCCGGCACAATAGAGGTATGGACGATCACCCCTACCTGCGCCGCCTGTGTGACGGTACTGTCAAACAGCTTAGCCCTTTCACCGGTACGGAAGTGTGGACTGTACCCGGCCGCGCTAACCGCCCCTTACGCCTGCCTCAGGTTGAGGTGCGTCCGCTCAGTCCCCACATGCACACTCATACCTGCGCTTTTTGTAGCGGCCGTTATCTGGAGACGCCGCCTGAATATGCCCGTATCGTGCGTTTTGCAGCGGTTAAGGACGACGGCGCGAGCTCTGGCAACGCAGGGGCCGGCACCAACGCAGGGGCCGCAGCTTTTAGGGCTGACACCGAGGCCGCCAACGCTAAGGCCGCCGCTAGTGCCGACGCCGGGGCAGGCGACACCTGGCATACGTTTTTTGGCTTGCTACCTGAATATTTAAATCAGAGCGTAGCCGACTTTCGGCGCATCCCCAACCTTTTTGAGATTTTGCCGTTCAATTATTGGCAAGCTAACTATGGTTTTAAGCTGCCTGAGCGCTGCCGTGACCGGCTCGAAAACTACCTGGCTGACGCCGCCGGATATGAGCATTTGCGCGCTATCGTAAGCGCTAAGCTACGGGCCTCAGGGGCTGGTGACGCCGAGATTTCCGAGCTGAACCTGGGCGATATTCGCCGTCACAGCGCCGGCTTTTTTGGGGGCAGCCATGATGTGTTGGTGGCCCGCCGCCACTGGCGCGATGACGCCGTCGACACTACCGGCTTGGCTGGCAGCGCCACTTTAAGCGTGACCGAGCACCGCGTGTGGACCCAGTGGGCGGTTAACGCCATGCACGCGCAATACCTGCAAAACAAGCACGTTAAGTATGTGGCCGTATTCCAAAACTGGCTGCGTCCGGCTGGAGCTAGCTTTGACCACCTGCACAAACAAGTGGTGGGTGTGGATTCGCTGGGGGCCAGCTTGCAAGCTGAGATTGCCCGCGTGAACGCTAACGGAAATATTTACCGCGATTTTGTGGATTGGGCTTACCGGGAGGGTTTGGTTGTGGCCGCTAACGACGGCGCCGTGGCCCTGGCTGGGGTGGGCCACCGTTACCCCTCGCTGGAGATCTACTCCACCGGGCCGGTCTCTGAGCCGTGGCTGATGGAGCCTGAACAGGTAGATGCGGTCTCCGATTTGGTGCACGCCCTACACCAGGCTACGGGCACGCAGGTGCCACTAAACGAGGAGTGGCATTACCGCGCCCCGGGCGTGGCTAAGGAAATGCCTTGGCGGGTGGTGCTTAAGTGGCGTGTTTCCACTTTGGCGGGTTTTGAGGGCGCCACCAAGATTTACCTGAACACTATTGATCCGCGTTCGCTACGTGAGCGGGTGGTGCGCGAGTTGGAGCAGCTGCGCGCTAGCCAAGCCGGGGCATTGGCGCCGGGTATCCGCATTGGCGACGAATGCGAGCAGCCCTACCTGCAATACGGCAGGCCCTGACACTGTCTAGCAACTCTGCGTCTTACAGCGCGGTGACGAAGGCAGCCAGGCCGAAGAAAATGCCGGGGGCGTTAGCGGCTGCCAGCGGCAGGTCACGAGAAGGCTTGAACAGGCCGTAGTACACCCACAGGCTGCAGTTGATTGCAGCTACCAGAGGCTGCAGCGGGTTACCGGCCTGGCCGTTGAGGTTGCTCACGATCTGAGGAATGTAGGCGACGTACATGCACACGGCCATGAAGGTAGCAACCCACCCCAGGACCTTTTCCTGCTTAACGGTAAGCGCCAAACCGGAGCGAACTTCCTGCTCGGAAGCGGCTTGCGCGTTCTTTTCATCCTTCGAGGATTTGGCTTGCTTAGACATAACATTCCTTGCCTATAGATCTTGGTGCCGAACATGTTAGCGAATTAGTTAAGGCGGACATAAGTTAAACAGGTTACATTATGCATGTAATTCATAGAAAATACCCGAGCTAGCAAACCCTAAACACTCTCCATATGGCTTGCTGACCTGCGCTTTTAATGCACACCAGGGCCTTAAGTAGGGCACTAAGCCTGGCCGTGAACTAATTCAACTAGCACTTCAGCGTGATTGGTGTGAGGGAACATGTCGAACAACCGCGCCCGGCGTACCCGATAGCTACTCATTACCTCTAAATCTTTGGTCAGTGAGGCCGGATTGCAGGAGGAATACAGCACTCGTTGAATGCCGCTGTCTTCAATTGAGGCCGCCAGTTCACCAATGCCGCGCCGGGGCGGGTTAACTACCAATAGATCAGGCTTGTCGTGACCATAGACCTGTCCCGAGGCATCCAGCACGGAGGCGTCGCCTGCTTCAAAGCGAACCTGCGGGCTAGTCAGGCCCAGCTGGGCGGCAGCCGCGCGGGCGCCGTCGATGGCAGGGGCAGAAACTTCCACCCCCAGCACCTGCACACCCGGCCGGGCCAGGGCTAGGGCAAAACCACCCACACCGCAATACAGGTCCCAAATCGACTGGCTGCTTTGGGTTGCGTCTGAGTGCGCCCTGCCAACCCCGGGCTCACCCGTCAAGGCGTCAGCTTTCCCACCCGAACCTTCTCGCGCAGCCTCCACGCCCATCAAGGCGCCAGCTTTCCCACCCGCATAGTCGCGCGCCCAGGCGCGGGCTTGGGCGTAGAGCCCGGCGGCCACGTCACTGTTGGTTTGGAAGAATGACTGCGGGGGTAGCACCAGCGGCAGGAGGCTTTTTTGGTTATTTACGACGACGCCGTCCCCACCTAGTTCCGGCAGGTACAGCGCCATGTCCAGGGTTGAGTCCTGGCTCAAAATAATTTCGCGCTCACCTTCCAAGATCGCAGCCGGTCGGGGCTGAATATTTACCGACAGCACCCGCAAGCCGGGCAGCTCGCTTTGCAGGCGGGCGGCGCCTTTACGGATAGCCGACAGCTGCGCCGTCGAGCGCAACACGAAACGCACCATCAGCTGGCCGTTAGCCGAGGCGGTAACCAGCACATGCTTAAGCTCCCCGCGCCGCTTGACGATTGAGTAGGGCTGTAGTCCCATGCGGGTAATTGCGCGAGTTAATGGGGCTAGTGCGGCTTTAATTTCGTTTACATGCAGCGGGCAGGAAGTTAAATCCGTGCCGTTATCGAAACGGTCAACTAAACCCAGCACGGGGGCGTGGGTTGTGCCCGAAACCGCCAGTTTGGCTTTATTGCGGAAGTGGCTGGGGGCGCTGGCGAAAGGTTCAAGCCAGGCGACCGTCTCAACCTGGCCTGCAAGTGTGGCTTGCACCGCAGATTGCTTTAATTGCAGCTGCTGCGCCAGGGGTAGATCAAGGTTGGGACAGGAGCGACACAGGGAGGCGTCGTGGAGCTGACAGAGCACGGTTACAAGCCTACAGGCTTAGTAAGTTGCACGAAGTTGCATTGAGGGATAAAAACTTTACTTTGTATGTAGTCGGGTATTTTGGTGTTTATCCAGGTCAAATTCGCTTTCACAGAAACCTGGGAACGCTATTTAAATTTCCCAGGAAATTCACAGCTTGCCCAGGGGTGTTCTTACAGGCAGAGGGGGTTAAATTCTTACTACCGCCAGAGGTTAGCGGTCGCGAGGGTTGGGGAGCCTGATGACCGGCCGAGAGCTAGTTGGACTGAGGTTTAAGGGAGCCTACAGTGAACGTTCTGGCGAAGGAGGCGCCCTCCCCGATCTGGGAACACGGGTTGAGGAACCTCATTGGCGATGGGCCGCACGTCAAGCGTGCGGCCCTCGGCATTTTCTTAAGCTTTTTACAAAGTCATCATAAACAATGCTTATATTTACAAAGCTATAGGTTTATCTGCTTTAGTCCTAAAGACCTAAAAGTAAACAATTAAAACTCTTATCCCAAAGGCGTATCCGCACCTTAAATACATGGGTCTCACTTTGGCGCTCACGCTCCACCCCAGCCGCTTTTGGGCAACAAAAAATCCGCCCTGGTTTCCAGGTCGGATTGTCTGTTTGACTCGGGGCGTGCCATGGTCACGCAGCACCGGAAGGCTGCGCGCAATCCCTACGCGGAATCCCGAGGCCGGAGCACGCCAGCTCACGCGCCTACGGGTGATGCTGCGACAGATAGCCCTGGAAAACGCCTAACATTCCTTCGTAAAGGACGCGATCACGCAGGGGATCCGGCCTCGCACGACCCTGTAGGTGACACCCGTGCAGCCCATGCGCTCAAAAAACGCCCGGTAGGACGCCGGGTCGAAGTGCTCCTGGAAGTGTATGCCGCATCGGGAGATCAGCTTCAGGAATATGGTGTGTGTACGCTTCTTAGGAATCACGTAGGTAGGCACGATGATCGTGCCGCCTGGGCGCGTGACCCGCTTGAGCTCCTTGAGCGCGTCGCCCGGTTCAGGCAGCAAGTGAATGACGTTGGCAGCAACGACCGCATCGAAGGAGTCGTCCGCGTAGCGCAAGTGGGTGATATCCGCCTGTTCGACGACCACGTTCGGGTAGCGCGCGAGCTTCTTCCCGGCCTGCTTGAGCATCCCCTCGGAGTAGTCGGTCGCGACCACACGCGCACATACGGGAGCGATGGCTGCGGTGATCGTGCCCGTGCCGCACGCACATTCGAGCACGGCGTCGCCGGGGCGAATCAACCGGGCAACGGCGCTGCCTGTCCCGTAGTACACCCTCCTGTTGAGCGTGTTGACAGCGAGGTCGTAGAGCGGGGCAACCCGATCCCAGATCATATTGTTCCTCCACTTTCAAACGAAGTGACAGGTCAACGAAAACCTAATGATACCCGAGTTCCAGAAACGTTTGAGGTGACTGCAAGGCATCTTCCAGAAGCCCCGCCCGAGCAAGACCCACCACTTTGGCCACTGATCTTGCCTGACAGTTGATCGACCGCTCAGGGTTATGCTCGATATCGGTGAATACATCGAACATCATTACCTGCTCAACGAGCTTGTCATCATGACAGAGAGCCGACGCGTACAACCAGTCGTAAAAATAAGTCTTCGGCTCTAATGGGAATTCATGTTCACAATACCTGAAAGCAACAAGCTCTCCACTTTCCCTCAATCGCCGATCTGTTTTTGCCGCACGACTCGAGGCGTCGAAAAGATCAAGAAACGGACCACCATGCTCAAACACTTTTGAAGCCTGGAAAGCACATTCAACACTGTAACTTCCACGTCCTGGATGCTCAATCATCAAATTGAACGCGCTTAACCGAACCCCAATGTCCCTCTCACTCTTGGATGACACCTCCAGAACGCGCGACGAAGGAAACTTATCCACATACGACGCATGCAAACTTGCAACCGAACGCTGCTTCTGCTGAATAGAAAATCCGGGAAAATACTCAAAATCCAGAGATAGTTCCGAAACGTACGGTTTGTCAGACTCAGGTACAAAGACAGGCCTACGAGCCATGACGAGCCCCACCCTTGTTCTTAGCGTTGGCGTACTCCTCGTCAGTATGGTCCTTATCGCACCACTGCTCCGGGGGCACTTGTTCCTTCACCGAGTCGATGTGCTTGCCGCAGCCCTTCCAGGTGGTCTTTCCGCATACCTCGCAGGTGGTGGGTCGACACATGATTGTCTCCTTCGTTGTTGCGCCGCGAATTCGTCAGCGGAGCCGCGCCATGGTGTTGTGACGTTGCGCCCTCAGTCTGGCCGCGCTGTCGCATCAGGCCAATCTGAGGAACAGTTGCTCGAGTTCTTCAGGCGTGATGGTCTCGGTTGTGACTAGAAATTCTACTACTTCAGGCTCCGATGCGGGCTCGTTTTCGAGGCCGGAATCTTCAGGCTTAGCCCTCCCCCGCTACGAGGACGGCCTCGGCTCGATCGCCGAGCCACGCGCGCAGCGTCTGGATGCCACCCGACAGCATAGTGACGTTGAAGCCCGCGTGGCGCACGATGCGGTAGCCGATCCAGGAGCGTACGCCCGCGGCGCACATGACGACGAAGGGCTGGTCGCCGACGTTGGTCTCGACCCAGGCGCGGACCTCATCGAGGCGGTCGCGCAGCTGGGTGTGGGGGATGTTGAGGGAGTTCGGCATGTGCCCGGCCGCGTACTCGCCGGGCGTGCGTACGTCCAGGACCGGCATGTCCTCACTGAGGGCGTCGGGGCCGGTGAGGACGAGTTCGCCGGTCATCACGTTGTGTGCGACCATGCCGGTCTGGTTGACGGGGTCTTTGGCTTGGCCGTAGGGCGGCGCGTAGGCGAGGTCCAGGTCGATGAGGTCAGTGGCGCTCAGGCCGGCCCGCATGGCGGTCGCGATGACGTCGATGCGGCGGTCTACGCCGTCGGTGCCCACGGCTTGCGCGCCCAGGATCTGCCCGCCGGCGCCCACGTGCATGAGGATGTGGATCGGCTTGGCGCCGGGGAAATAGCCCGCGTGCTGGTTGGCATGCGTGTGCACCGTGAAGTACTGCGTGCCCGAGGCATCGAGGGCCTGGCGGTTAGCGCCGGTCATGGCGGCGGTGAGGCTCCCAATCCGGACGATCGCGGTGCCCTGGGGGCTCGGGATGGGGCGCGCGGTGGCCTCGCCGTGTTCGGCGTCGGCGATTGCGTCGGCGACGAGGCGTCCCCCGCGGTTCGCGGGTCCGGCCAGGGCGACGGGGCGGTCGTGGTCTCGGCCGATAGTGCCGTCACCGACCGCGTAGACGTCGTCGGCGCTGGTTCGCCCGCGGGCGTCGACGAGGATGTAGCCGCGGCTGGTCTCGATGCCTGCGGCTTCTGCGAAGGCGGTGTCGGGGCGAACTCCGGTCGACAAGACGATGACGTCGGCGCTCAGCACGGTGCCGTCGGAGAGCGTCACGGAGTCGTGGTCGTCGCCGTGCGTGATGGACTGGGCGGCAACGCCTGCGTGGACGTGCACGCCGAGGCCGCGCAGCTCCTGCGTGACCAGCGTGGCCATCTCGACTTCGAGGGGCGGCAGGACGTGCTCGGCGTACTCCACGAGGTGGGTCTCGAAGCCTCGCTGAGCGAGCGCTTCGGTGGCCTCGATGCCGATGAACCCGGCCCCGAGGACGACGGCTCGCGTGCCCGAGGCCTCGCGCAGGGCGAGCGCATCGTCGACCGTGCGCAGCGTGTGCACGCGCGGGGAGTCGAGGCCGTCGATCGGGGGCCGACTGGCAAGTGCCCCGGGGGAAAGGATCAGGTGGTCGTAGGTGAGCGTGTAGGCCTCGCCGGTCTCCGTGTCGGTGACCTGGACGCTGTGGGCACCCGGGTCGATCGCGGTGACTTCGGAGTTGATGCGCACGTCGATGTTGAGGGCCGCTTTGAGGGTGTGCGGGGTGTGGAGGAGGAGCTTGGCGGAATCTTCGATCTCGCCGCCGACGTAGTACGGGAGTCCGCAGTTCGCGAAGGACACGTACGTGCTGCGCTCCACCACGATGATCTCGGCGCCCTCGTCGCGCCTGCGCAGGCGGGCCGCCGCGCTCATGCCACCCGCGACTCCTCCGACGACAACTACTCGCATGTGCGGCTCACTTTCTGACTCGATGACTGATCTTCTTCGACTGTTTCGACCATACCCCCGGGGGCATCTCAACTCAACAGGGGTCTGCACGCTTGTCCAACCTAGCCCAAAGCAAGCACAGCACGGCAGATATGTCGTCTGTTCGTCATACATTCCAATGCGGCGAATTACGAAAAGTCCCCACATCGAGACAAACAAGGAGCGAGGCCCACTTCCGGGCCTTCTGACGGTTGATTATTTCACAACTAGCCCAGGGGGATTCCTCGCTCCAATGACGAGCGTATCAAATCTCCTCGTACATGACACGGCAGAACGACAGGCCGCGCTGCGTGGGCACAACGATGAAAAGGCAACAGAAAACCTCGGGCTTCCGTTGGAAGCCCGAGGTGGGATGGTGGAGATGGGGGGAATCAAACCCCCACGCGGGGTTTCGGGGTTTGCGGTGTGAAGGTGGGGAAAGATCTTGATTTTCCGCCAAAAAGTCCGTCTTTCTACACGGCCTTGAATGGGGCTTAAACACCGTTGCGTGACGTTGTGCGCGTGTCACGTGACACGCATCTAAAATCGGGGTCGCGGGTCGCTGCGCTCGCGGCCTGGCGTCTTGACACTCGCGCGCTGGTGACGGCCCGGGTGGACGCAGTTGTGGGTGGCTCGTGATTGACTTAGATCAATAGATCCCCAGTCGAGCCTCTGTTTTCACACGCATAAATGACCGGGGCCATGTCATGGCTTGGCACTGCAGGCCACGGCCCAATGCGAGGTGCGCCCAAGCCGATCAGGAGTAGCACGGTTCGTCCGTGCGGCCCCGGCCCATGCGCGGGCCAACATGCGCAGCCCCCGCCCCTGTGTCGCTGATAGGGCCTCTCGCGACGCGGGGGCGGTATTGAATATGATGTGCGCTACTTGCGTAGGTCTGTGCGGGCACCCCGCCCAGGGCGGGATGCAAGCCACGCATCGATTGTATCGACAGACCAGCCACGCAGGGGGCCGTTCGGTGTGCTGATCTGCACGTCAGCGGGCGGCGTTAGCCCCTTGCGCATGTAGGAGCGGATCGTGGCGACGGCCAGCCCGGCGCGGGCGGCGAAGTCAGCGGCACCCAAGTACTCGCGAGTCATGAGCAGTCCTCCTTGGTGGTTCGTGTGATGATCTCGACGGGGATGTCCTGGTCAGCCAGGAGAGCGAACGCGCGGCCCACGCACGCCTGATACGCGGACAATGGGAGGAGGCCAGCCCACTCGCAGCCCCGCTCGTAGGCGGCCTGGTCGATATAGGAGATGAGGGCGGTCGGAATGACGCGCACATCCTCGGCCTCATCGTCGGCGGGTGCCGTGAGTTCGTGGACACAGTCGAGGGCGTTGTCCTCGAGGTTACCGAGCAGCACGTGGATGCTCAACGGGTCGCGGGGCTGGGTTTTCCCAATCTCCCAGGAGCGGATCGCGCCCTCACTGACGCCGATGAAGGCGGCGAGGTCGCCGCGGCTTAGGCCGAGGGCTTTGCGTCGGCATCGCAGGCCGGCGGGTGTCAGTGGTTCGGTCAATTGTCCTCCTTTGGTGAGGCCCCCGCATCCTGTCGTGGGCGCGGGGGCCTGGCGTGTATAGGTCAGAGCTCGACGCCGCAGCGCTCGCAGTAGTCGACGAAGCCCTGGGGTTTGTGGGCGGCGACCCACTGGGCGGCGAAGTAGTTGCGGTGAAGGTGCCCGCGCTCGTCGGTGATATGAACGTTATCGGCGGTCCAGGCGGTACGGAAAACGGTCGTGGTGATCATTTCGATGCCTCCTTCTTTGAGGTTCGGGGGGCTTTTCCCTCCCGATGACTCAACTACACATCGCCCGCGACGTGTAGTGCAAGCCGATATGAATATGATCTACAAAACATATAGCAAGAAGGGGTAGGGCGTCCATTGCGACACCCTACCCCTTCTCGCGTACCCATCGTGTACCCACGCACTCAGTTAACCGGCGCTAGATCAACAATAGATGGGGTCTGTGGAGATGGGGGGAATCGAACCCCCGTCCAATGGCCGGCCCCGAATTCTTCTCCGAGCGCAGTCTACGGTTTTATTTCTCAGCCCCCAGCATTGCGCAGACTCACCGCTGGATAGGCTCAGTTGATTAAGTGTCGGAGGCGCCCCACC
>ERZ772779.646-NODE-646-length-15697-cov-45.713400_pt1 | contig 15697 bp, 15 predicted proteins | sample MGYA00511360_ERZ772779 | MGnify/ENA primary metagenome ERZ772779 (study PRJEB29015, sample SAMEA2738112) | human oral metagenome | biome: human oral; feature: human-associated habitat; material: saliva | place: China | collected 2231 ...
CAGACGGCCTTTTCTGTCGTCAAATCAAAATGTGCTAAAATCACGCTTTAAAAAATGTATTTGAAACCCACATTCCGCTCATGAATACTCACAACACACCAGCAAACATCATCGTCGGCCTCTCCGGCGGCGTCGATTCCTCCGTTACCGCGGCCCTGCTCAAACAGCAAGGCCATCAAATCAGCGGCGTGTTCATGCAGAACTGGGAAGATGACGACAACGACGAATATTGCAGCATCAAACAAGATTCCTTCGATGCCATTGCCGTCGCCGACATCATCGGCATCGACATCGACATCGTCAATTTCGCCGCACAATACAAAGACAACGTATTTGCCTATTTCCTCAAAGAATACAGCGCAGGCCGCACGCCGAATCCGGATGTCTTGTGCAATGCCGAAATCAAATTCAAATGCTTTTTGGACTACGCCATAGAGCAGGGCGCCGATACCATTGCCACCGGACACTATGCCCGAAAAGAAGTTCGCAACGGTGTGCATTACCTGCTCAAAGGCTTGGATCAAAATAAAGACCAAAGCTATTTCCTTTACCGTCTCAAGCCTTTCCAACTCGAGCGCTCGATTTTCCCATTGGGCGAGTTGGAGAAGCCTGAAGTACGCCGTCTTGCCGAAGAATTCAAATTACCGACCGCAACCAAAAAAGACAGTACCGGCATCTGCTTTATCGGCGAACGCCCGTTCCGCGAGTTTTTGCAAAAATACCTGCCGACCAATAATGGCAAAATGGTGACCCCTGAAGGCAAAGTGGTTGGCGAACACGTCGGCTTGATGTTTTACACGCTGGGCCAACGCAAAGGTTTGGGTATCGGCGGCGCAGGTGAGCCGTGGTTTGTCGCGGCCAAGGATTTGACCAAAAACGAACTGATTGTCGTACAAGGCCATGACCATCCTTTGCTTTATACGCAAAGCCTGGTTATGAACGATTTGAGTTTCACATTGCCCGAACGCCCGAAAGAAGGCCGCTATACCTGCAAAACGCGCTACCGTATGGCTGACGCGCCTTGTACGTTGCGTTACTTGGATGATGAAACCATTGAGCTTGTCTTTGATGAGCCGCAGTGGGCAGTAACCCCAGGCCAATCTGCGGTACTGTACGACGGCGATGTGTGCTTGGGCGGCGGTATCATCATGTCTACCGACAAGCCTGTCATCATTACTGTTTAACACAAGGGCCGTCTGAAAACGAAGCGGCAGATTAAATCAAGCCTTTCAGACGGCCTTTATTCTAAAAACGACTAAAACAAAGACTGAATCAACATGGAAAAACTCTGGCTCAAAAGCTACGAACAAGGTGTCAACCCCGAAATCGATATTTCTCAATACAGCTCCATCAGCGACGTATTCCGTCAAAGCGTCGAAAAATTCGCGGACAAACCGGCTTTTCAAAACATGGGCAAAACTCTGACTTATGCCGAAGTGGGCAAGTTGGCGACGGATTTTGCGTCTTACCTGCAAAACGTATTGAAACTGCCGCGCGGTGAGCGTGTGGCGATTATGATGCCGAACGTTTTGCAATATCCGATTGCGCTTTTCGGTATTTTGCAGGCCGGTTTGGTGGCAGTGAATACGAATCCGCTTTATACGCCGCGCGAGTTGGAACATCAGTTGAAAGACAGCGGCGCGACCACGATTGTCGTGTTGGAGAACTTTGCCAATACGCTGGAGCTGGTGTTGCCGCGTACGCAAATCAAACATGTGATTGTCGCATCGGTCGGCGAAATGTTCGGCATGATTAAAGGCGCGTTGATGAATTTCGTCATCCGCAAAGTGAAAAAAATGGTGCCGGAATACCGCATTCCCAATACCGTAACTTTTCAGACGGCCTTGAAGCAAGGTGCGGCAAATACGTTCAAGCCCGTCGAATTGACGCGCGATGACACAGCCTTGCTGCAATATACCGGCGGCACGACCGGTTTGGCGAAAGGCGCCGTCCTCAGCCACGGCAACATCTGCGCCAATATGTTGCAGGCAAAAGAATGGATTAGAAACAGCCTGCGCGAAGGCGAAGAAACGGTTATTGCCGCGTTGCCGCTTTATCATATCTTTGCTTTGACGGTGAACCTGATGATTTTTGCGAATACCGGTTCCAAAATCATCCTGATTACCAACCCGCGCGACATGAAGGGGTTTATCGGCGAATTGAAAAAAGAGCCGATCAGCGTGTTCATCGGTGTGAATACCTTGTTTAATGCGATGGTCAACCGTCCGGATTTCGCCGAAGTTGATTTTTCCCGTTTGAAGCTGACTTTGGGCGGCGGTATGGCAACGCAAAAAGCCGTGGCGGAAAAATGGAAAAAAATCACCGGTACGCCGATTGTGGAAGCTTACGGTTTGACCGAAGCCAGCCCGGGCGTATGTTGCAATCCTTTGAATATCGAGGCTTACAGCGGCGGTATCGGTTTGCCGGTTCCTTCGACCGAAGTCGAATTGCGCGATGCGGACGGCAAAGAAGTGCCTATCGGACAGCCGGGCGAATTGTGGGTGCGCGGCCCGCAAGTGATGAAAGGCTATTGGAACCGTCCGGAAGAAACTGCCAAAGCAATCGATGCACGCGGCTTTTTGGAGACCGGCGATATTGCCGTGATGGATGAAAAAGGCTGGCTGAAGCTGGTGGACCGCAAAAAAGATTTGATTGTGGTATCTGGTTTCAATGTGTATCCGAACGAAATTGAAGAAGTGGTGGCCAGCAACGACAAAGTCTTGGAAGTCGCCTGTATCGGCGTGAAAAGCGAGAAAACCGGTGAAGCGATTAAGGTCTTCGTCGTACGCAAAGATCCGTCTTTGACCAAGGAAGAGTTGATTGATTTCTGCCGCAAAGAACTGACTGCTTATAAAGTGCCGAAAGACATCGAATTCCGCGACGAGTTGCCAAAATCCAACGTTGGCAAAATCCTGCGCCGCGAGTTACGCTGATATACAGAATCAGCATGATAAGGCCGTCTGAAAACGCTGTATTCAGACGGCCTGAAGCTTTTGCCGTTTGCCAGAATATGCTGCTTCAAGTTAAAATCACACATTCCAACATGGGTATCACATCATGACTAAATTTATTTTCGTAACCGGCGGCGTTGTATCTTCTTTGGGTAAAGGTATCGCCGCCGCTTCTATTGCTACTATTCTCGAATCGCGTGGCTTGAACGTGACCATGCTTAAGCTCGACCCGTATATCAACGTTGACCCGGGTACCATGAGCCCGTTTCAACACGGCGAAGTATTCGTTACTGATGACGGCGCGGAAACCGACCTCGACTTGGGTCACTATGAGCGTTTCATCAACGCCACCATGACCCGCCGCAACAGCTTCAGTACCGGCCAAGTCTATGAAAACGTGATTGCCAAAGAGCGTCGCGGCGACTATTTGGGTGGTACCGTACAAGTGATTCCGCACATTACTGATGAAATTAAACGCCGTATCCATGAAGGCGCGGCTGGTTATGATGTGGCGATTGTTGAAATCGGCGGTACAGTCGGTGATATCGAATCGTTGCCTTTTTTGGAAGCCATCCGCCAAATGCGCAGCCAGCTTGGCCGTAACAATACATTGTTTGCCCACCTGAGCTATGTGCCTTACATCGCCGCTGCCGGCGAAATCAAAACCAAACCGACCCAGCATACCGTTAAAGAAATGTTGAGCATTGGTTTACAACCGGACATCCTGATCTGCCGTATGGACAGAGAAATGCCTGCGGACGAGCGCCGTAAGATTGCTTTGTTCTGTAACGTTGAAGAACGTGCCATCGTGGGCAGCTACGATGTGGACAGCATTTACGAATGCCCTGAAATGCTGCACAACCAAGGTATCGACAGCATTATTACCGAGCAGCTCCAATTGAATGTCAAACAAGCCGATTTGACCGAATGGAAGAAAATTGTTCACGCGATTCGAAATCCGAAACATACCGTCAAAATCGCAATGGTCGGCAAATACGTTGATTTGACCGAGTCCTACAAATCGCTGATCGAAGCCCTGAAACACGCCGGTATTCATACTGAAACCGATGTACAAATTACCTTTGTCGACAGCGAAAGCATCGAGAAGAGCAATGGCGACGTTTCCATGCTCAAAGACATGGATGCGATTTTGGTGCCGGGCGGCTTCGGTTCACGCGGCGTGGAAGGCAAAATTGCCGCCGTACGCTATGCGCGTGAAAACAACGTACCATACTTGGGCATCTGCCTGGGCATGCAAATTGCCCTGATTGAGTACGCCCGCGACGTTGCAGGCTTGAAAGGTGCGAACTCTACCGAGTTTGACTTGAAATGCGCCGCGCCGGTCGTTGCCCTGATTGACGAATGGCAAACTGCCGACGGCAGCGTTGAAACCCGTGATGAGTCTGCCGACTTGGGCGGCACCATGCGTTTGGGCGCGCAAGAAGTTGACCTCAAACCGGGCAGCCTTGCCGCAAAAATCTACGGCAGCGAACACATCCGCGAACGCCATCGCCACCGCTACGAGGTCAACAACAACTATGTTCCTCAGTTGGAAAAAGCCGGTTTGGTCATCGGCGGCGTATCCGCAGGCCGCGAGCGTTTGGTTGAAACCATCGAATTGCCAAATCATCCTTGGTTCTTCGCGTGTCAGTTCCATCCGGAATTTACTTCCAATCCGCGCAAAGGCCATCCTTTGTTCAGCGCGTTTGTGAAAGCCGCTTTGGGTAACAAAAAAGCCTGATTGATATGATTGAAAAAGCACCCGTTATCCGGGTGCTTTTTTGTTTTCAGACGGCCTTAAAAGTTATTTGTCTTCATTGACTTCGCGGTCGTTCAAAGGTTGTACGGGACGGTTGTTTTCGCCGCCGATAATGTCGCGCATGGCTTTGAACTGCGCCGCATCTGCTTGAACCGGAGTTTTTAAGACAACCCAAGTCACGTTTTCGCTGCAAGGCGGCGTTGTCAGCGAGCCTTTCAGCTGGAAGGACTTGCTATCTTTAGGCAGCAGGGCTTGGATATTCAAGTTTTTCAACGTTACGGATTCGCCTGCTTTCAGTTTTTTGGCAGTGAGTGCGGACAGGGCAGGATTGTTTTTGCCCGGTTTAAATATAGAGCCGATGACTGCCAAAGTACCGTCTTCGGCTTGATGGACGAAATGCGCTTCCATTGGGAAATGTTTGCCTTTGAAAGTATGTTCGCTCGGCGTATGGAAGTGGAATTGTTTGAAGGTATAGGTTTTACCGTTAATCACGATGGTTTGGGCCTTGCCTTGCGGCGTGGCTTGAAGGGTATGGCCGTTATTTTCTACTTTGTAGTCGGCAACGTTGTAACGGTATGCCAGTTGTTTGCCTTTTACTGCTTTTGTCGTGGAGAAGTCCACTGGAGATTGCTGCTTGCCTGTTTTGCAGACAGCAAAGTCTTCACTTAAATCGCCCCAGTGTGCGGCATCGTTTTCACCTGTGTAAGACCAATGTGCATGATGGGTTTCGGCGGATACCGTTGCAGTAGAGACAGCCATTAGCAAAGATAAAAAGAGATGTTTGTTCAACATAAAGGACTCCTATTTATTTATATTAGGTAAAAGGAAAAGTTTATACCAAATAAATTATTGATATAAAAAAGTTTCTTTATAAGAAGAAAGTTAATGATAGTGGTAATTTGGGAATGTTGGGTTGATATATGGCAAACATTTATCAAGCAGTCATTTTTGATTAAATGATTACAATAATAGGGATGATTGTCCTTGCCGTGACTTTGAATGGGAGAGGCCGTCTGAAATTTTTTTCAGACGGCCTGTTTTATTTGAAAATGTTGTAAAAAGTCTAAACTCTAATGAATAAAAGTGTCTATCAAGATGAAAGTAGTTGTTTGTAGCGTTGGAAAACATTAATATTGCCAAACGTGTTTTCATGAGATTTTAACTTTGTTTTGGAGAGAATAATGAAAAAATCGATTATCGCTTTGGTTATTGCTGGTTTGCCGCTGGCTGCATCTGCCGAAGTCATTCTGTATGGTCAAATCAAAAGCAGCGTGACCGTCGGTCAGGTCAAAATCAAAGGCGATGCAGGTTCGGAAACCAGCTCTACCGCAACCAGCATTAATGACAATACCTCCCGTATCGGTTTCAAAGGCAGCGAGAACTTGGGCGGCGATTTGAAAGCCATTTGGCAGGTAGAACAAAAAACGGCCATTACCGGCGGTTCCCAAGGTTTTGCCACTCGGGACTCCTTCATCGGCCTGCAAGGTAACTTCGGTAAGATTCGCGCCGGTAAACTCAGCAATATGCTGAACGAAATGGACACCATCGATCCATGGATGTACAAAACCAATGCTGCAGGCTTGGGCATCTTTACCCGTACCGGCAACCGCAACGCCGCTGTACGCTACGACAGCCCGGATTTCGGCGGATTCAAATTCAACGTGTCTTACGCACCGCGCGACAACCGCAATCCTTCAGACAAATACACGCATACCAAACCGGCCAAAGACCAATACACCGGCGGCGTGAGCTTCTCTAAAAACGGCTTTACTGCCAATGCGGCTTACGGCCACTATAACGGCGCGTACACCGACAATTCCGGCAAAGTCAAAGCGGCGCAAATCGCCAAAGTCGAAACTTACTACAACAAAGACAATCTCTTTGTCGGCGGCGGCGTACACTATGCCAAAGGCCATGAGACAGGCAACGAATATTTAGGCTATTTCACCGATGGTTTTAATGAGTACAAGGGTAGTGACATTACTGTCGATTCAGGCAAATCTGAAGCCGTAAAAGTAGTTGATGCAGCGGTAACTGTCGGCTACAAATTCGGCAACGTGACCCCACGCATTACTTACGCACACGGCTGGCCTGCCAAGGGCGTGAACAGTGGCGAGAAATTGGTGGATAAATTCGACCAAGTCGTTGTCGGCGGCCAATACACCTTCAGCAAACGCACCGGCATCAATGCCCAACTGGCGTATCTGAAAGTCGGCAATAAAACCCGCCTGACTGCTGCCAACAAAGGCGGCGTTGAACAAAAAGCCGCTTCTGTGGGCTTGTATCACAAATTCTAAGCCGTCTTGAAAGACAAGGCCGTCTGAAAAATTTCAGACGGCCTTTTTGTTGATTAAAGCGGTTTATTTGTCGTGGTTGGTCAGCGTTGTACCGTGACGGCCGCCGCGTTCTTTCAAACGTTGTACCAAGCCTTCGACCGTTGTCGGCATACCGTCGATACAGAATGCCTGATACAGGGCGGTGTGCAGGGCATCGTTGCGGCTGAACGCATTGCCGATCAGCTTCCAATCGCCTTTGCGTGGCTCGATCCAGCGGTGGTTTACTGTGTCGCCGTAAGCGAATACTTTGTAAGACGAACGCTTGTCGTTGCTGTAAGTAAAGGACGTGCGGGCGCAATAGAGGCCTTCGACGGAGAGGTTGTCGTAGCCTTTGTCGGAGCGCACGTTCAAGACGTAGCGGATGCTGTTGTCAGGCGCAGGCATGATTTGTAGGCTGCTGAGCAGGATTTTGGGCTGCTTGCCGTAGGTTTCGTTGACGTAGAGGTCGAACCAATCGCCTGATTGGGTATCGGGCAGGGGCGGCAACTCGGCTTTGTGTTCTTTAAATTCGCGTGCGGCAACTTCTTCAGGGCTTTCCTGATAACGCGTGTTGGTCAGCGTATCCTTTTGGCTGAAACCCAAAGCAAATGCTTGAGTCGCAGCAAGGCTGAGAGCGAGAAGGGCAAAACGGCGCATAGACAGCTCCAAAGTGAAAAACGGCTTTATTTTATGGGCTTACAGGATGGGGTGCAAGTAAGTGCGGTATAATTGACGTTAATTCTGATTAATATGATGAGTTTTCATACTAAGAACATAGCGGTAAAAATACAGGAAGGTTAATCAATCGCAAAGCAACCTTACAACAACGATTAAGTCAAGAACAAGATAAATACTAATGGGGAAAATATGAAATTAGACAATGTATTAAGTGAGTTAGTAGAGCTATATTCAAGAATAACCCCATTTTCTTCAAATAAATTAGAATTTTCGTTTGAAGAGCTAGATATTTCATCCTCATCTTTTCAAGGAGAGCTTTTATATTATTATCAGCATGTCCAAATGAAGGGAGATTGTTATTTTGGAAATAGTAATTTTAATTTAATATTGCTGCCTTTACATTCTGAATTTACAACAGTTGAACATTGGGCTTTGCAAGATTATGAAGAATTTATAGATGGGAAATATCAAATTTTTGCTTGTACAGATAGTGATGCCATTATTTTTTGCGATGTAACTAATTTAATGTCTCCCGTATATGCAGGAAGACCAGGAGACCCGGATTTTTATCAGTTGAGTAATAGCCTGACAGAATTTTTTATGTTTTACATTGCTTTCACAAAGATGCAACGAACAAGAGAATTTGAAACATCTACTGAGTATTTTGCGGAAACAGCTATATTGATTGAAAAATATATTTCTGAGAGTTCGCAAAATACAGCAAAAGAATTTCTTTTACATTAAAAATACTGAATTCTCTAAAAATATCTAAAAGTTAAATTTATCATTGCTTTAGCTATAGCTGAATAGTTGTGCCGCTTTTAGTAACGCGGCAATAAAACCCAACCTTAATACACCTATGGAGCCTTATGAATACACAAACTCTGGATGTCATCGGTTTGAAATGCCCGTTGCCGATTTTGCGTGCCAAAAAAGCTTTGGCGCAAATGCAGGAAGGCGAAGTGCTGACCGTATTGGCCACCGATGGCGGCGCGCCCGGCGATTTTGAAGCGTTTTGCCGTCAGACCGGACATGTTTTGTTGGAATCGAGCGAGGCCGACGGCGTGTTTAAGCTGGTGTTGAAGCACAAATAAAGGCCGTCTGAAATGTCTAAAGCCGTCGCGTTGTCTGCCGCTGTATTGGCTGTCTGCCTGAGTGCATGCGGCAATGAAGGCGTTTCGCCGCAGAACGCTGCCGATTATGCTCAAAATGTAACCGACTTGTTCCGCCAAAGCTGCGTGGCCGCAGACGGTGATGCCACTCTTGTCGGCGAGTTTGCCAATGCCAACAAACTGGTTTTATTGTCGAAAAAAGATATGGCCGATTTGCCTGCCGGAATGATGGATTTGGAGGCATTAAGCATTTGGAAGAAAACGGAAAACGGCACGGATTATTATTTGAGCCTGACTGAAGACAGTTGCAGCGTGCGCACGGCTAAAGCCGACGACCATCTGATTTTCAAACAATTTTTGGCTTTGGCAGAAAATCCGCCGCAAGGTTTGAACGCTGAATTGCGTGCCGATAATTTGGCGGAAACCCCATTGCCTATGCGTCAGATTTCCTACGCATGGCGCGCATCCGGCAGTCCGAAAGAAACCTTGCTGACCGTTAAAACAACGTCGTCCGAGCATTTTCCGGTACAGGCTGTTTTTTATTTGACCCATCATTCTTACGACAATAAGGCCCCCGTTTTGCCTTAGGCCGGTTGACGATTGAAAAACATCAAATTAATAGAAACCGTTACCGCCGAATAAAGGCCGTCTGAAACATTATCAAACCAAACCACTCGAAAGTAAGCTATGCAAACCCTGACCATCATCCGCCCCGACGATATGCACTTACACCTGCGCGACGGCGACGCGCTCAAAGCCGTTGCCCCCTACACCGCCCGACAAATGGGCCGCGCCGTTATCATGCCCAACCTCAAACCACCCGTCGTCAGTGTTGCCGATGCCCAAGCATACAAAGAGCGCATTATGGCCGTCCTGCCCAAAGGTAGCAGCTTCCAGCCGTTGATGACGCTTTATTTGACCGACAACGCCACTCCCGAACTCGTGCGCGAAGCCAAGGCTGCCGGCATCGTGGCTTTCAAACTCTATCCTGCCGGCGCGACCACCAATTCCGATTCCGGCGTAACCGACTTGTTCAAACTGATTCCCGTGTTGGAAGAAATGGCGAAACAGGGCATTTTGTTCTTGGTTCACGGCGAAGTAACCGATCCTGAAATCGATATTTTCGACCGCGAAGCTGCCTTTATCGAGCGCGTGATGAAGCCGGTTTTGGCGCAAGTGCCCAACCTCAAAGTCGTGTTTGAACACATCACCACTGCCGAAGCTGCCCGACTGGTATTGGAAGCCGGCGATAATGTGGCCGCATCCGTGACGCCGCAACACTTGCTGCTCAACCGCAACGACCTTTTGGTCGGCGGCGTGCGCCCTCATCATTTCTGCCTGCCCGTACTCAAACGCGAAACCCACCGTCAGGCTTTGGTTGCCGCCGTTACCGGCGATAAGGCGCACAAATTCTTCCTCGGCACGGACTCTGCGCCACATGCCAAAACTGCCAAAGAAAATGCTTGCGGTTGCGCCGGTATGTTCAGCGCGATGACCGCTATCGAGCTTTACGCCGAAGTGTTTGAGAAAGCAGGCGCGTTGGACAAACTGGAAGCCTTTGCTTCTAAAAACGGCCCGCGTTTCTACGGCCTGCCTGAAAATTCCGATACCATCACCTTGGTCAAACAAACGCAAACCGTTCCTGTCAGCGTGCCTTACGGTGATGGCGAACTTGTACCGATGAGGGCCGGCGGTGAGATTGAATGGACGGTGCAATATTAAATTTGCTGTCAATGAGACATAAAAAGAAACAACCTGCTTGAAAGGGCAGGTTGTTTTTTATGGTCGTTCAGACGGCCTGTTATGGGGAGGAAAGACAGACAAGGCCGTCTGAAAACCGGATTAGAGTGTGTGTGTTTATTCGGTCAACATAGGTTTCAGCACTTCCCAAGCCTGTGGCAGTTGGGTAAAGCCGTCCGAAGCCATCAAATGGCCGCCTTCGGGGATATGGGTAACAGGGCTTTTGAGTTTGGCTGCCATGTCCAAAGTCAGTTCGGGAGGAACATGGGTGTCGTTGTCGGAAACCAGGCAGTGTTTGGGCATGTCGATTTTGCGCAGGATGTCGAAATCGGGGGACGCTGCTTTAATGTAGGCATCGAGCGCAGGTAAGGGCGGCAGCGTATTGGCAAAACCGGCGGCAAGCAGCAGGCCGCCGATTTTTTGCGGCTGTTGGCGGCTGAGGAAGTGAAGGAGGGTAATGCAACCGAGGCTGTGGCCGACTAGGAAGGTATGGGCATCGGGCTTGCCAATGTGCTGGTCAAGGGTAAACTGCCACGCGGTCGTGCTTGGTTTGTCGGGATTGGGCATGGCGAGGGAGATTGCTTGTGCGCCGGTGCTTTTGATTTGGGCGCAAAGCCAGTCAAACCAGTTGCCGTGCGGATTGCCTTCAAAGCCATGTACGATATAAACGCGTCGGTTCATGTTTCTCCTCCTTCAGACGGCCTGAGATCTTTGTCTAAATCTCTGCCTGCAAGTGTTTATTATACCATGTTTGTTTATGTTTTATTGTTTGTCGCTTGGTAAGGATTTTTGATTAAGCTTTTGTTGTTAAATGATATTTGCAAGAATAATAAAGCAAACAACACGGCAGGGGCGGATGGCTTTGCCGTGTTGTTCGGGTTTGAAATATATAGGGGCCGTCTGAAAAAACGGTTTAGAAATAGCCTTGTTTTTTGCGCTCTTCCATTGCCGCTTCCGATACGCGGTCGTCCATGCGTGTGGCACTGCGTTCGGAAATGGTCGCGGCGGCGGTTTCAGCAATGATGTCTTCCGGTGTGGCGGCGGTGCTGGCAACCGGGCAGGTGCAGGAAATATCGCCGACGGTACGGAAGCGGACATCGCGGATTTGGGCAACTTCGCCTTCGCGTTTGGGGGTCAACGGGGTAACGGGAACGAGCAGGCCGTTGCGTTCGACAACTTCGCGCTTGTGGGTGTAATAAATCGGCGGCAGGGCGAGTTTTTCGCGTGCGATGTATTGCCAGATGTCCAATTCCGTCCAGTTGGAAATCGGGAACACGCGCATGTTTTCGCCTTGGAACAGGCGTGTGTTGTAGAGCGACCATAATTCAGGACGTTGATTTTTAGGATCCCATTGGCCGAACTCGTCGCGGAAAGAGAAGATGCGTTCTTTGGCGCGCGCTTTTTCTTCATCGCGGCGCGCGCCGCCCATCAGTGCATCAAAGCCTTGTTCTTCGATGGTTTCAACCAGTGTAACGGCTTGGGCGGCATTGCGCGAATCGGTTTCGCGGCGCAAGACGACGCTGCCTTTGCGGATGGATTCTTCTACGCTGCCGACCACAAGTTGTACGCCGGTGCGTGCGACCGTGTCGTCGCGGAACTGGATGACTTCGGGGTAGTTGTGGCCGGTATCGACGTGCAGGAGTTTGAACGGCAGTTTCAGCGGGCGGCCTTCGATTTGGAAGGCTTTGACGGCAAGCGCCAGCAAGACGACGGAGTCTTTGCCGCCGGAAAACAGCAGGGCCGGGTTTTGGGCGTTGGCAATCACTTCGCGGATGATGTAGATGGACTCGGCTTCGAGCCAGTCGAGGTGGTGGTTTTGGATGGACATTTTTTCTCTCTTTGCAATCTTGGCGATAGCCGATACTTTAGTGAGGCCGTCTGAAAAAGGGAAAGAATGGTTTGTTTGTTGCAAAGATGTTTTTGTTATATTGCCCGAGTGTATTTTCAGACGGCCTTTGCGCTTTAACTTATTTTTAACCCGATTTCTCTGACGAAGCGCCTGTCTTCGCGTACACTTTGGTTTTTTAGAAATGAGAATGGTTTATGTATCACGGCGAGAGATTTAATGCGTACAGCCATTTGGCCGGTTTCTTGTTGGCAGTGGCGGCCTTGGTGCTGATGCTGGTGAAAGCGGTGGAATCGGCGGACGGCTATCGGATTGCCGGTGCACTGACTTACGGAATCTGCCTGCTGCTCCTGTATTTGGGGTCAACCTTATACCACAGTATTCCGCAGCCGAAGGCCAAGGCGATTTTGCAAAAGGTCGATCATTGCATGATTTATCTTTTGATTGCAGGCAGTTATACGCCGTTTACGCTGATTACCCTGCAGGGCGGCTGGGGCTGGTCGCTTTTCGGCGTTTCGTGGGGGCTGGCTTTGCTAGGCATTGTTCAGGAGCTGACGATCGGGCGCAAAAGCGAGAAGCGGCTGCTGTCGATGGTGATTTATGTGTTGATGGGCTGGCTGATTGTGGTGGCGGTGTGGCCGCTGATAAAATCGCTTTCGGCGGGCGGATTATTTTGGCTGGTGTTGGGCGGCGTGTTGTATAGCGCGGGGATTTATTGGTTTATCAACGATACGAAAATCCGCCACGGCCACGGTATTTGGCACTTGTTTGTCTTGGCAGGCAGTTTGACGCAATTTATCAGCATTTATTTTTATGTGTTGTAGATTCAGACGGCCTAATAAAAAACCTCTCAGTTTGACTGAGAGGTTTTTGTTTGTCGTTAATCAGGGTTTTTGTCGTGGAATTCGTGGAATTCATAGTTGTAGGTTAACTCTTTGCCTGCTTTGGTTTGCGCCAGATAATCGTCGTAAACCGCACGGATTTCCTTACGCAGCAGGAAGAGGGCGATTAAGTTCGGCAAGACCATAAAGCCGTTGAACATATCGGACATGCTCCAAACCAAATCCACTTTGCCCAATGTACCCAATACGATGGCCACCAAAACCAGTGTGCGGTAGATGCCCAAGTGTTTGCCGCGGAACAGGAAGCGGATATTGGATTCGCCGAAGTAGTACCAGCCGATGATGGTGGTAAAGGCGAAGAAGGTCAGACAGATGGCGAGCAGTTGCGAACCGAAACCCGGGAATGCTTTGTTAAACGCCAGTTGGGTAACCGCCGCGCCGGTTTCGCCGGAGAGGTTGGCGTCGGTCAGCAGGATAATCAGCGCGGTTGCCGTGCAGACCATCAGCGTATCGATAAAGATACCGATAAACGCGGCCATACCTTGTTGCACAGGATGTTTGACGTTGGCGGTCGCGTGAGCGTGCGGGGTCGAACCCATACCGGCTTCGTTAGAAAACAGGCCGCGAGCCACACCAAAACGGACGGCCTCGCGCATACCGATACCGGCGGCACCGCCCAATACCGCTTCAGGATTAAAGGCGGCAACAAAAATATGGCTGAACATCGGAATGATGTGGTCGGAGAATTTGAACAAGATAATCACGGCACACAAGATGTAAATCACCGCCATAAACGGCACGACAAATTGCGCGATACCGGCAATGCGGTTGATGCCGCCGATGATAATCAGGCCGGCGAGTACGGCCACAGCAATACCGACTGCCATCGGCGGAATATTAAAAGCCAAATTCATGGCCGAGGCGATGGAGTTGGATTGGGTCGCGTTGCCGATGAAACCCAGCGCGATAATCAAGGCGATAGAGAAAAAGCCGGACAGGAAACGCGCCGCACCCCGGCCGATTTTCGGGGTCAGGCCGTGCGTAATGTAAAACGCAGGGCCGCCGATGTATTTGCCGTGGCTGACCACGCGGTATTTTTGCGCCAAAACGGCTTCTGCAAAAATGGTAGACATGCCCAAAATGGCAGACAGCCACATCCAAAAAATGGCACCCGGGCCACCGGCAGTAATCGCAGTGGCGACACCGGCCACGTTACCGGTACCGATTTGCGCGGAAATCGCTACGGCAAGCGCTTGAAATTGAGACAGGGATTTGCCTTCGTGGTCTTTGTCTTTTTTACTGAACAAGCCGCCGAAAACGGATTTGAAACCCGTTCCTAATTTGGTAATTTGCGGTGCGCCCAAGTACAGGGTAAAAAACAGGCCGATGCCGATTAAGGCATAAATCAGCAGGTAGTCCCAAAGAACCAGATTGACTGCACCCACCAGAGCAGACAATATTTCTTCCATAATATAACCTTTAAGAAAAACAAATAAAAAGAAAATGATACGGGCAACTACTCCCGTTCATTTTCGCGGTTGGCAACAAGGGCGAGCAGGCCGTTTTGCCGTTTAATACCGGTTAAGTTGTCAACAATCCTGACCGATTTTGTCATCATACCGTAAACCTTCGTGAATTAAAACGAAAAACTGACTAAGGTTTGCCGCAAATATGCATCTTTAAAAAAGATTCTTTGTTTTTCAGACGGCCTGTTTTTTGCAAATATTCGGGCCGTCTGAATATTTTGGGTAAAGGCAACTTATGATAAAATGCACGCCTTACAAATAAAGCACATCCCGCCTCAGCGCGTGAAAAAATGAAAGGAATCAATATGGCAGGCCATAGTAAGTGGGCAAATATCCAACACAAAAAAGCCCGACAAGATGCCAAACGCGGCAAAATCTTCACCCGTCTGATTAAAGAAATTACCGTTGCTGCCCGTATGGGCGGCGGCGACCCCGGCGCGAACCCGCGCCTGCGCCTGGCTTTGGAAAAAGCCGCTGAAAACAATATGCCTAAAGACAACGTGCAACGTGCCATCGATAAAGGTACGGGCAATCTGGAAGGCGTGGAATACATCGAGTTGCGTTACGAAGGCTACGGCATCGGCGGCGCGGCTTTGATGGTGGACTGTCTGACCGACAACAAAACCCGTACCGTTGCCGATGTACGCCATGCGTTCACTAAAAACGGCGGTAACTTGGGTACCGACGGTTGCGTAGCGTTCAACTTCGTTCATCAAGGCTATTTGGTGTTTGAACCGGGCGTTGACGAAGATGCGCTGATGGAAGCAGCTTTGGAAGCCGGAGCTGAAGACGTGATCACCAACGACGACGGTTCCATCGAAGTGATTACCGCGCCAAACGACTGGGCTGGTGTGAAATCGGCTTTGGAAGCGGCAGGTTACAAATCTGTTGACGGCGACGTTACCATGCGCGCCCAAAACGAAACCGA
>ERZ772779.647-NODE-647-length-15690-cov-18.230700_pt1 | contig 15690 bp, 7 predicted proteins | sample MGYA00511360_ERZ772779 | MGnify/ENA primary metagenome ERZ772779 (study PRJEB29015, sample SAMEA2738112) | human oral metagenome | biome: human oral; feature: human-associated habitat; material: saliva | place: China | collected 2231 ...
ATCGTCAACAGATGGTACATAATTTACGTCTTGACCTGTGGCCGCTTTAATAGCATTTGGGATCGTATTGCCATCAATACCAGGGATTGGATCTTCACCAGAGCTATAGATATCTGTCATATATACTTCATCAGCGCTTGTGAAAGCAGTAGCAAATTCATCCTTTAACAAGCTTGTGCGAGTAAAGCGATGTGGCTGGAATACACAGATAACACGATGTTTTTCCAACTCTTTTGCTGCTTTCAATGTTGCTTTAATTTCTGTAGGATGATGAGCGTAGTCATCAACAACCCATACACCTGCTACGTGACCTTTTGTTTCGAAACGACGTTTTGCACCGATAAACTTACCTAAACCTTTAGTAATGGTGCGCGTTTCTACACCACAGCAATCATGAGCAACAACAAAGGCAGCCAACGAATTCAATACATTATGTTCACCAGGAACTCGTAAGCGAATGCGCTCAACATTCACACCATTATGGTATACATCATAGACCAAAGTAGAGTCTACATAGTGAATATTTTTAGCTACATAGTCATTATTATCACTTAAGCCATATGTAATGAAATTACGATTTACACGGCTCATAACATAACGAATATTCTCATTATCTCCACATACGATTGCTTTGCCAGATTCTGGTAACGTTTCGACAAACTCACAAAATGCATTTAACAAATTATCCATTGTTTTGTAATGATCCATGTGATCATCTTCAATGTTAGTAATAACAATAGTATGTGGGCGTAGTTTCAAGAAAGACCCATCACTTTCATCTGCTTCAACTACAGAGAAATGGCCTTTACCAAGGCAACTACTACCTTTTAAATAATCTACTTCACCACCGATAATAACTGTTGGATCAGCTTCTGCTTCTACTAAAATTTGACCAATCATGGATGTAGTAGAAGTTTTACCGTGAGCACCAGCTACTGCAATGCCATCTGTTACGTCTAACACAGCTTTTACAATATCGGAACGGTGTAAAATTGTAATACCTTGCTCTTTAGCAGCTACAATTTCAGGGTTATCTTCGCGAATAGCCGTAGAACGAACTACAGCATCAACGCCTTTTACATAATCTTTATTATGGCCAATATGAACTGTAGCGCCCATATTTCTGAACTTTTCAATAACTGCAGAATCAGCTACATCTGAACCAGATACGTCATAACCTTTTTGAATTAAAATATTCGCTATAGCACGCATGCCAGACCCACCTATACCAATAAGATGAATCTTATGAATACCGTCTAACATAAAACCTCTCCTTGTTACTTTGCAATAGATAATGCTAATTTTGCAATATCATGAGCTGCATTAGGTTTACCTAACTGCAGCGCTCGTTCTCCCATTTGTGACAATAAATCACGATTGGCCATAAACATTTCAATTTCCCCTATCAAATCATGGGCACTTAACATTTGGTCAACAATCATATGCGCTGCCCCTTCTTGAACAAAAATACGGGCATTATAGGTTTGATGATCTTCCGCTGCATATGGATATGGTACCAATACAGACGGAATACCTCGAACTGCTAGTTCAGCAAGACCGATAGCACCAGACCTAAAGACCGCTAAATCAGCTGCCGCTAATGCTTTTGGCATATCGTGTAAATATGGCAAGATCAATGAGGAATTACCTAAACCATCACCATCGGTAATACCAAGCTGAGATAACACAGATTGATATTCCCCATCCCCTGTAATATGGATTAATTTAATTCCTTCTGTTCCTTGAAAATGCTTATGTACATCTATCATAGCATTATTGATAGTTCTCGCCCCACGAGAACCACCGGCTATAAGAACGGTGAACGTGTCATCACTTAAATTAAAATAATTACGTCCATCTTCCCTAGTATCAACTAATACATCAGGACGTACTGGATTACCAGTATATACTACGCGTTTTGCCTTTGAAAAAGATGATTCTGCATCCTTGTAGCCCATAGCGACTACATCAACAAAACGGCTTAGAATTTTATTTGTAATGCCTGCAATGACATTTTGTTCCTGTATCAACGTTGGAATATTGCGCAATGCTGCGGCCATAAGAATAGGACCACAAACATAACCACCCGTACCAATAACTACATCAGGCTTAAAGTTGGAAATGATTGCATTAGCTTTCACAAGAGAAAAAGCAGTCTTGCCTAACGTCACCAACGTACCAAAAGATAATTTACGTTGCAAACCTTGTACAGGTAACGTAGTAAATTCAATGCCTTCTTTAGGCACTAAGGTAGCCTCTAATCCCCTTTCCGTTCCTACATATAAAACCTGTGCATCAGGGTTCTGTTTCATAATTTCCTTATATATAGTTATTGCTGGGTATATATGTCCACCAGTGCCACCACCTGAAATAATGATACGTTTCATTAATGGTGTCTCCCTTCTTGCAACATATGAACACAGTTTTTAAAATCATCGCCACGTTCTTCAAAACAGCTATACCAATCAAAACTTGAACAAGCTGGCGATAATAATACAATATCACCTTGGGCAGCCAATTTATAACCCTGTTCTACAGCATCTTTCATAGATGAAGCTCTATAAATAGGCTGAACACCAGCCTCTTTTGCAGCAGCTTCAAATCGATCCGCTGCTTCCCCCATAAAGATAACAGCTTTTGTATGATCTTTAACAAGCTGCATAAAGTCTTCTAACGGAGTCATTTTATCATGACCACCAGCTAATAAAATAACGGATTGATCAAAGGATTCCAATGCTTTTACAACAGAATCTACATTAGTAGCTTTAGAATCATTATAGAATGTAATTCCATCAAGAGTTTTAACTCGCTCTAATCGGTGTTCAACACCATGGAACTCGCTTATAATACGATGAATGGTTTCTACCGGTACACCTAACGCATAAGCTAAAGCGATAACAGTTAAAATATTTTCAATATTATGGCTACCTGGAATGTGGATATCAGCACTACCAATAACAGGTGTTGCTGTACCATTCTTTGTTACATAACATTGTCCTTTATCATAGTAAGCACCATTTGAAACCACTTGATGTTGACTAATTTCAAGGATATGGCTAGGTACACGATGTTTCATGTCTGCTACAATAGGATCATCAATATTAAGCACCATAAAATCTGTACTCAATTGATTTTCAAAGATGCGTTCCTTCGCAGCAATATAATTTTCCATCGTCTTATGACGAGCTAAATGATCTGGTGTAATATTGAGCATAATAGCACCAATCGGTCTAAAATGCTTAATTGTTTCTAGTTGATAGCTAGATAACTCAGCTACCAAAAAACCATCTGCTGGCATGGAATAAGCTACTTCACTAAGAGAATCGCCGATATTGCCACCAACGCGAACTGGCTTTCCAGTTCCTTCCAATACCTTAGTTAATAATGTTGTAGTAGTGGTCTTACCATTTGTACCTGTAACGGCTACAATTGGCGATTTAGATAACTCATAAGCCACTTCTACTTCACTAACCACATCAATACCACGAGCTTGAGCGGCTTTTACAATGGGAATATCTAGAGAAATACCTGGAGAAATAACAATGCGATCCACGCCATCAAGCAAGGATTCATCTTGTCGACCTGTAATAATATCTACACCTGCTGATACAAGTCTTTCTTCCTCATCTGCAGGCAGTGTAACAGGCTTATAATCATTTAACACTACATGGGCCCCAACTTGAGCTAATACCCAAGATGCGCCTATACCGCTGGCACCAGCGCCAAGAACAAGTATATGTTTATCTCCGTATTCCATCTATATCACCTAAATTATCAACAAAAATAATGTATTCCTATCTTATAAGCATACCATTATTTGCGTGTTCCGTTAAGTATTATCTTACAAAGTTATAGTCGCTAAAACGACGCCAATAACAGCTAATACAGCGCCACCAAACCAGAAGCGATTAACAACAGTTTGTTCAGCCCAACCAGACAACTCAAAATGATGGTGAATTGGGCTCATTTTAAATACGCGTACACCACGAGTTTTAAAGGATATAACTTGAATAATAACGGACAATGCTTCCATAACAAAAATGCCACCAATTACAACGAGTAGCAATTCTGTTTTAGTCAAAATTGCCATAGCTGCAAAAGCACCACCTAAAGCTAAGGATCCAGTATCCCCCATGAACACCTTCGCAGGGTTTACATTGTATACCAAGAAACCAAGGCATACAGCGGCTACAATGGCGCCAAAGTAAGCAACGCTTTCAGCACCAGTAGAGTTTGTTGTAGATGCAGCCATAAGACCAATCACGGAGAAAGCAATGGCAGCTACAGCAGAGGTACCACTAGCTAATCCATCAAGACCATCTGTAAGATTTACTGCGTTCGTAGCACCTACAATAATTAAAAACGCCAAAACATAATAAGCCCAACCTAGTTGAAGATGTATATCTGCTACAGGAATCCACAATGTGGTAGGAATAACCATAATTTCAGTAATACAGTAACAGAATATGGCCGCCAAAATAAATTGACCTAGCAACTTTTGCTTAGCTGTTAAGCCAAGATTACGTTTTTTAACTGCTTTTACAAAATCATCAAAGAAGCCCAATAAACAATGGCCCAATGTTAAAAATAATAACATGCCTGTACCTACATTCCATGGTGCGAAAATAGCGACACCAAGAACAAGGGCAATCATCATGAAAGCACCACCCATTGTTGGCGTACCCGCTTTCGCTTGATGACTTTCTGGACCCTCTTCACGAATACTTTGTTGTGCGTGTAAAGAACGCAACATAGGAATAGCAATTTTACCTAGCACTACTGTAATGATAAAGGTCACTACAAAGGCTAATAGAATATGATATATCATATGAACCCTCTACTCATTAATAAACAGATGACGGCTAGATATAACTAGCCGTAACCTTTTATTCTCGATCTTTTAACTCTTCAACAACCCGTTCCATTCGCAAGCCTCGGGAACCTTTGACAAGGATAACATCCCCTTTTTCACGAATATCGCTATAGGCATTAGCCATTTCTAAATGGCTATTACAACGGAATGTAGTTAAACCTGCTTTTTTTGCTTCCTTAGCGATGAAGGCCGCAGCATCACCAAATGTGAATACTACACTATAGCCTTCTTCAGCAAGCAATTGACCAATTTCACGATGCGCTTGTTCAGTATAATCACCAAGCTCAAGCATATCACCAAGCATAGCGATTTTACGTTTGCCTTCTAGTTGACCTAATGCTTTAATCGCTTCAGCCATAGAGGAAGGATTTGCATTATATGCATCATTTAAGATAACAATATCTTCAAATGGTACGATTTCTTGGCGCATAGGAGTGCCGGTAAACTCGCTTAAGCCTTTGCGAATGGTATTGGATTTAATCCCCAAAACACGACCAGCTACAATTGCTGCCAATGCATCATATACATTGTGTTCACCAATCATAGGTAAGAAGATATCGAAGACTTCGTCATAACATTTGCAAGTAAACTTAATACCGTCTTTTTTATAACGCAAATGACTGCCAATACATGTAGCATTGCGTTCAATACCATAGGTAATAGTTTTACCTTTAGCAAGGCTATCCATAGCCTTAACATATGGATCATCTTCATTGAGAATAGCCACACTATTTTCAGGCAAACAACGAATTAATTCACCTTTAGCTTGTGCAATGGCTTCACGAGAGCCTAACAACTCAATATGGCTAGTACCAACATTGGTAATAATGCCCATAGTTGGTTCCGCAATCAATGCAAGCTCTTCAATTTGACCAAGGCCACGCATGCCCATCTCTACGACACATGCTTGATGTTCTGCAGTTAAGCGCAACAATGTTTTTGGCAAACCAATTTCATTATTAAAGTTTTTTTCAGTTTTCAAAACATTAAATTCTGTACCAAGTACAGCGGCCACCATTTCCTTTGTTGTAGTCTTACCAGAAGAACCAGTTATAGCCACTACAGGAATATCAAAGCGGCGGCGATGATACCGCGCCAAATTCTGATACGCTACCAAGGTATTTTCAACCTCGATACATGCGATACCTTTTACGGCACGACCTTTTTCTACGATTGCACCTGTAGCGCCCTTTTCAATGGCCGTGTTGATGAAATCATGACCATCAAAGGTATCACCTTTTAAGGCTACAAACAAAAAGCCTGATTCAATCGTTCTTGTATCAGTAGATACATCTAAGAACTTAATATTTTCGGTATGTGTACTCGTCCCTTCTGTGGCGTCTACCACTTGAGACAATGTAAATTCTGCCATATTAGATCTCCTTGAGGGCTGCTCGCGCCTCTTCACGATCATCAAAATGAATCGTTTTATCCTTTAAGATTTGGTAATCCTCATGCCCCTTACCAGCAATTAGTACAATATCCCCAGGTTTTGCATTTTGTATTGCATGTTGAATCGCTTCCCGACGATCAACGATTACTTCATAATGAGAGCCTTCACGAAGGCCTTCTTTAACGCCTACTTCTACATCTTTCACAATTTGTACAGGATCCTCTGTACGAGGATTATCAGATGTTACATATACTACATCACCATATTGTGCAGCAATACGACCCATGATAGGGCGTTTTGTCGCATCTCGGTCACCACCACAACCAAAGACTACGATAATGCGATTTTCTTGAATAGCCTTTGCAGTTTGTAGAATATTTTCTAAACCATCCGGTGTATGTGCATAGTCTACAACAACTGCAAATGGTTGACCTTCTTCGATTAACTCAAAGCGACCAGGTACAGCGCTAAATGTTTTCAATGCTTTATCTATATCTTCCATAGATATGCCTTCTAATAGACAAGCACCAATAGCAGCCAAAGTATTATATACATTAAATAAACCTGTGGTATTCATAGCTACTGTATAGTCATGGCCATCATAAGAGACAGTGTAACGGCTAGACTTAGGTGTCATTTCTACATCATGAGCATTCAACGTACCTTTACCATCAATACTGTAAGTAATGATAGGTGCCGTTGTTTTCTCAATTACTCGATGACCATATTCGTCATCGATATTAATGATAGCCCCTTTACCAGATTTACTTTGATTAGGTGCGCTAACTTGTTCAAATAATTTACACTTAGCTGCCAAATAATTTTCAAAGGTCTTGTGAAAGTCCAAATGATCTTGTGTTAAGTTTGTAAATACCGCTGTATCATATTCAACACCAGAAACTCGCCCCAATGCCAATGCGTGTGAAGAAACTTCCATTACGCAATGTGTAACACCTTCCTCTACCATTTGATGAAGAATATGTTGCAAATCCACTACATCAGGTGTCGTATTATGAATTGGATATGTTGTATCACCAATCATAATATGAACAGTACCAATAACGCCCACTTTATGACCTTGAGCTTTTAAAATATGACGAATCATATGTGTTGTAGTCGTTTTACCATTCGTACCAGTAACGCCAATCATACGCATGGAATTTGCTGGATAATCAAAGAAATACGGCACACATGCCATCATAGCTTTACGAGTGTCCTCTACAGTGATAACACAAACATCACCACTTACCTCTACTGGTTTAGATACAAGTACTGCTACTGCGCCAGCTTCAACAGCTTTATTTACATAATTATGACCATCTACAGTGGCACCATCTAAAGCAATAAATAAACTGCCTACTTTTACAGCACGAGAATCAGCTGTAATATCTAATACTTCAACAGCTGTATTACCTTCTACATGCGTTGTTTGCAAAGTATTTACTATATCTTGTAATTGTTTCATATACAATCTCCTTTACACGCAAAGGAAAGCAGCCCAATACGAGCTGCTTTGCCTGCTAGTCTATAATTTGCTGTTTCTCTTGTACAGTGCGTTCAGTAACAGCGCTTTTTGTGCTATAAACAAAAGAATCAGGCAAAACCATCCCTAGTTGTTGTTCTGCGATTTGTTGGATACGAACGGGAGACTTCAAGGAAGCCACTTCAACATCCAAAGCATCATTATCTTTTGTTAATTGTACTACAGCTTGCTGTGTTTTAACTACTTCGTAGCCCAATTTTGTGCTGTATGCATTCATAACCATCATAATAAGCAAAAATGCAACCAATGCAGCAATACCATATACAACTTGCCACATCATAGGACTCAAATCTAGAGCCACACTTGCACTACGTTTTCTCCCTTGTGAAGCGACCAACACATCGCTTTTTACTTGGCCCACAACAGCCTTTCTCGCTAACATAAACACTAACCCCTTCCAATTCTACAACTTGACGGCTACGCGCAACTTCGCGCTTCTAGCCCTCGGATTAACCTCAATCTCCCCTGCACTTGGCTCTATAGCCTTATTCTTCGCCTTCACAACAGCTTTGTGGTTACATACACACATCGGTAGTTCTGGAGGACATATACATGCTGTACTCAACTCTTTGAAAGTTTGTTTTGTAATTCGATCTTCCAAGGAGTGAAATGTGATAACCCCAATTTTCCCCTTTGGTTTCAACATGGATACAGCATCTACAAAACTATCATGCAAGATAGCTAATTCTCTATTTACTTCAATGCGAATGGCTTGGAACGTCCGTTTTGCCGGATGCGGTCCATCTTGACGCGCCTTCGCAGGTATTGCTTGTTTAATAATTCTAACCAACTCACCAGTAGTGGTTATTCGTTTTTCTTGACGTGCATTAACGATGAATTCAACAATCCGCTTAGCCCATCGTTCTTCACCATAGTCACGGATAATTTGCAATAGTGTTTCAGCATCATATTCATTAACAACTTCCTCTGCTGTTAATGGTGCTTCCTTATCCATCCGCATATCAAGTGGACCATCATTCATATATGAAAAGCCACGTTCTGGTGTATCTAATTGATAACTTGATACGCCAAGATCAAAGATAAAACCATCTACTTCATAGATGCCCTCATTTTGAAGGGCTTCCTTTAAGTTAGAAAAGTTTGTCGGTATCGTTAACACCTGACACTTTAAATCAGATAGACGCTGTCGAGCTACGCTCAATGCATCTTCATCTTGATCTAAACCGATTATCATGCCTTCTGGGTCAAGCATTTCGCCCACTGCGTGCGCATGTCCTGCCCCACCAAGGGTACAGTCCACATAAATGCCTTTTGGATTAGTTACGACGGAGTCCACCGTTTCGCGTAAAAGTACGCTGGTATGATTAAATTCCATCATAGCCTCCTATAACATAATCCCTTCAAGCCCTTCGACTAATTCTTCCATACTTTCAGCCACTTGATCATCATAGTAATCATATTTTTCGCGGCTCCAAATTTCAACGTGATCCCCAGCACCGACAATAACGGCCTGTTTATCAAGGCTCGCATATTCACGTAGTGGTACAGGAATGAGGACACGACCTTGTTTATCATATTCAAGCTCAGCAGCACTACCAAAAACAAAACGTTTTAAGGCACGTACGCTAGCTTTAGTGGAGGATTGTGATTGTAAGGCATCAGAAATTTTCTTCCACGCCTCTTGGGTGTAAATAGCTAAGCAGTCATCTAAGCCCTTTGTGACTATGCACAAATCACCTAGTTGTTCACGTATTTTCGCGGGTATAATCATCCGCCCTTTTGTATCAATGGTGTGATTATATTCTCCCATGAACATACGTATCACCGCCCTTTACTATTCCTTATCCACCACTATATGGTAAATTCTACCACAATTCCCCACCATTCACAATAAAAAATCCATTTTTATCCCACTTTTTTATATTTTTCTTTCATAATCTCTATTTTTCTCGTTTTTTCTTCGATACATATGTTCGAAAATAAATAATAATTGGATCATAAAAAAACCGCGTAGCATTTCTGCTACGCGGTTTCTATACCTACGATAGATTATTATGTAATCCATCGGTTGGGAGGCATATTATTTAGTTGTTTTTACAGCTGCTTTTGGAGCTTGTTGTGGTTGTTGTGCAATCACTTTATCAAGAAGTTCACGAATTTCTTTGTTTTGTGCTTGCAAATCAGCCACTTTGTCTTCAAGAACTTTTACAGTTGCAGGAGATGCTTTAGGAGCTGTAGGAGCATTACCAATACCGATTGTTACACCAGCATTTGCCATTACGCTATGGTCACCACCATAAGCTGCACCAGCATGGATTAACAAATCAGGATTTGCATAATGAGCTACACCCAACGCAGTAGATGTTTTACCTTTGTAAGTACCAACAGCGGCCATAATTTGAGCTTTTTGACCTTCATGGTATTCGATAGGTTTCAATGCTGCCAAAGCTGCTGCATTAGCACCTACCACTTTAACATCACGTTCTACGCTGCTAATGCGGCGAGAGTTTTCTGCAATTTGTGCATCATGTTGTACAAGTGTTGCATGATCTTGTAATGCAATGTTAGAAGCTTTCAAGCTATAATTTGCAGCTTCCGCTAATGTACTGATATCTTGAGTATTTTTATTTACTTGTAAGCCCAATACATTAACTTTTTCATTATTTTCTAATGCAATAGCACCAATGTTTTTAGTTAATGTAACGTTTTCATCAACTTTAGTGTTTACATTTGCAATTGCTGTTGCATTGTTAGAAATGTCTTCTGTATTTTTGTTTACTTGTAAACCTAATACACTAACTTTTTCATGATTTTCTAGTGCTAGAGTACCAACAGCTTTTGTTAATTGTGCATTTTCATTAACTTGGTTAGCTACTGCAGTTACACGGTTATCTACCTTAGTGATATTTGTAACATTAGTATCTACTTTAGCATTTAGAGTGTTGATGTTTGTAGTATTTGTATTAACTTGGCTAGATACTTTGCTAATATTGCTTGTGTTTGCATTAACTTGGTTAGTTACATTTGTAATATTAGTTGTATTTTGGTTAACAACATTATTAATATTAGCAATATTAGTTGTATTAGTATTAACTTGTTTAGATACATCGTTAATAACTTTACTATGTTCATCAACTTTGTTGATTACTTTTTGTACAGTTACATTAGTATTTTGAATTGCTTCAGCATTTTGTTTGATCGCTGCTTTGTTAATATTGATGTTTTCAGTGTTATGTTTGATTGCTTCAGTATTAACAGAAACTTGGCTTTGAACATTTTTAATGCGTTCTTCGTTAGCATTTGCTTTTTGAGTATTAACATTAACTTGTTCTTTCACTTTGTTTACATCAGCGCTTACATTTTGTAAGTTCTTAATTGCTTCAGTATTTTTGCCAACTTGATCTTTCAAACCAGATACATCAGTTTTGATATTGTTGATTACAGTATTTTGGTTATTAACTTTCACATCAATATCATTTACCTTGCTATCGATATTAGTTACTTTATTGTTAATATTAGTAACTTTGTTATCAATATTTGTAACTTTAGCATCAATATTCTTCACATCGTTTTTAACGTTAGTAATGTTGTTGTTTACAATATTGATTTTTTGATCAACTTTAGCATTGATGTTTGTGATATCAGCTTTAACTACTGTCACATCAGCTTTAATATTGTTTACATTCTTTTCAACGTTAACAACATTAGCTTTAATGTTATTAATATTGGAAGTGTTATTTTGAATGTTTACAGTATTAGCTTGGATGTTACTATTTTGAGCGTTAATGTTTTGAGTAATATTTTCTACTTTTTGAGCTACATTAACGATTGTAGTATTGCCTTTACCAACTTGACCTTTCAAGGATTCAATAGCTTGAGAGTTAGCATCAACTTTACCAGTTAAGTTATTAATAGCTGTTGTATTAGATTCAATACGACCAGTATTAGCATTTACTTTAGCAGTTACATCTGTGATGTTAGCAGTGTTGCCAGCAACTTGTTTGCTAATGTTTGCAATAGCTGTTGCATTGTGAGCAATGTTAGTTGTATTATTTGTAACTTGTTTGCTTACATTAGCAATAGCTGCAGTGTTATTAGCAATATTTGTAGTGTTAGACTCTACTTTATTGTTAATATTAGCAACATTTGCTTTGATGTCAGTAATAGACTTGCTATTATTAGCAATTGCATTTGCATTAGCTTCAACTTTAACATTTACTTCATTAACTTTGCTGTTGATAGTTTTATTGATTTCTGTGTTGTTATTAGCAATCTTAGCATCAATATTTTGGTCAACTTTATTAATGATTGTTTTGTTATTTTCGTTGATTGCAGTTTCAATGTTTTTGTTAATAACAGTGTTGTTATTAGTAATTGCAGTGTTGATATCGTTTCTAATTACTGTGTTGTTAGCTTCAATCTTAGCGTTGATTGTGTTTTCAACATTAGTAACTGTTGTACCAACTTGGCCCTTTAATGCTTTGATAGCATCTTCATTAGCGCTGATACGTGTAGAGTTGTCTACAATATTACCTTCTAAGTAATCTAAACGTTCATCATGACGATCTACACGACCTTTAAGGCCATCCAAATCACCTTTAACGCCATCAATCTTAACATTTACATCACCAACTTTTTTGTTGATTGTATTGTTAATTTGTGTATTATTTTCGTTGATTTTCACATCAATGTTTTTATCAACTTTGTTAATGATTGTTGTGTTATTAGCATTGATTTTAGCATCAATATTATTATCTACTTTATTGATAATAGTAGTATTGTTAGCTTCAATCTTATTATCGATAGTTTTATTAATTACTGTATTGTTTTCGTTGATTTTATTAGTAATTGTATTTTCGATATTTGTGATTTGATTGCCAACATGACCTTTTAACTCATCAATAGCTTTTTTGTTAGCACCGATAAGTGTACGGTTTTCAATAGCAATTGTGCCAGCTACATTGATGTCTTTTTCATTTTGAGCTACACGTTTAGTAAGACCATCTAAGTCGCCTTTAACACCATCAATTTTTACATTTACATTGTTGATATTATTATTGATTACTTTATTATTTTCAGTAATCTTAGCATCAATGTTTTGGTCTACTTTATTAATAATTGTTGTGTTATTATTATTGATTTTTTTATCAATATTTTGGTTAATAACAGTGTTGTTAGCTTCAATCTTAGTATCGATATTTTTATTAATTACTGTATTGTTTTCATTGATCTTATTAGTAATTGTATTTTCGATATTTGTAATTTGTGTGCCAACATGACCTTTCAAATCATTAATCGCTTTTTCATTGTTGGAAATACGAGTGGAATTTGCATCAATACGTTTGCTATTATCTACAATATTGTTAGTATTAGCTTTCACACTGTCTTCAACAACGGAAATACGTGTAGAGTTATCTGCAATATTATCTTGCAAGAAGTCTAAACGTTGATCATGACGATCTACACGATCTTTAAGGCCATTTAAATCGCCTTTAACACCATCAACTTTTACATCAACTTTGTTAATAGATACTGTATTAGCTTCAACTTTATTATTGATATTAGCGATATTGTTTTTAATGTCTTTAATATCTACTTGAACATTACCGATATTTTGACCAACTTTGCCTTTTAAGTCAGCAATATCTTTAGTATTGATATTAACTTGATTTTGAGTATTAGCTACGTCAGTTTTAATTGTTTCATTATCTTGTTCAAGCGCCTGGATGCGACCTTCATGATTGCTTAACGCTTCATTGTGATAGTCGAATCGTTTCATCAAGTCAGTATGATTTTTATCAACTTTAGTATTTAATTCAGTGATTGCAGTCGCATTTTTGTTGATATTCGTAGTGTTATTAGTGATGTTAGTAGTATTAGCATCTACTTTAGCACTTAAATCAGTTACAGAATTATTAATCTTAGTAATATCAGCTTTAACAGCATTAATTTTATTATCAACGTTAGTATTTACTTGATTGATAATAGTTGTGTTGTTAGCTTCAATTTGAGTATTAATATTTTTGTTAACTTCATTAATAATATTTGTTTTGCTATCGTTGATTTTTACATCTACATTCTTATTAACTTCATTGATAATCTTAGTGTTATTTTCACTAATTTTATTATCAATAGTTGTGTTAATATTATTAATTGTTGTGCCAACTTTACCTTTCAAATCATCAATGGCTTTTTTGTTCTCGTTGATAGCTTTTTTGTTATCACCGATAAGTTTACGGTTTTCCATGATGAAAGTATTATTAGCGTCAATATTTTGTGTGTTATTTTCAACCTTAGTAGTTAAATCAGCAATAGATTTGCTATTATTATTAACATTTACAGTTAAGTTGTTAATAGCTTTTTTATTATCACTAACTTTAACATCTACATTATTGATATTTTGATTGAGTTCATTTTTAACATTAGAAATGTTAGTATTTAACTCATTTTTCGTATTATTGATAGTTGTTTTAATATCATTAATCTTAACATCTACATCTTTGTTCACATTGTTAATAATAGTAGTGTTATTATTTTCAATTTTTTGATCTACTTGATTAAGAATTGTAGTGTTATTGTTTTGTATTTCATTTTTAATATTTTGATTTACTTGATTAATAATATTAGTATTATTAGCTTCAATATGTTTTTTTACACTAGCATCAATGTTAGTATTTACATTATTAACAACATTATTTGTAATCTTTGTAATTTTATTATCTATTTTTACATCAATATCGTTGTTAATTTTAGTAAATTTAGCATCAATATTATTGTTAATATTTGTGATGTCTTGCTTAATATTAGTGATTTGAGTGCCAATATGACCTTTTAATCCTTCAATATCTTTGCTATTTTTATCAACTTTAGCATTGATATTAGTAATATTAGCATTGATTTTATTAATGTCAGTTTTTACACTCTCAACCTTATTATTAACAGTATTAATATTAGTAGTATTGATATCTACCTTTTTATTTACAACGTTAATGTTATGTGTATTTTTCTTAACATTTTCAACATCAGTAGTTACAACTGTATAGTAGTTATTAATTACGGTATTACCATTGGAACCGCCTTTTTTAGGGATTTGTTGTTGCTGCTGTTGTGGCACTTGTTGTTGCCATTGTTGCTGTTGTTGCGGCACTTGTGGACGTGGACGTCTTTGTTGCTGCTGTTGCTCTTGTTGCGGCACTTGTTGTTGCCATTGTTGTTGTTGCTGTTGTTGTTGCTGTTGTTGCTGTTGGTCTAATTGTTGTGGATCAACTTGATGTTGATCTTGCATATGACCCCAAGCATTTTGATCAGGTGTTAACCATCTTTGGCTACCAATAAGATCAGCTCTAGCCCAATCCTCAGGGCTGGATGCATTAGCAACACCTCCAGAAAAGCTAGCCGCCAAAATAACGGCTGCTACAATTGTAGTAGCAGATTTTTGGTGAGACTTAGCTAACTCGGACGTTACGACATAAGCGTGCTTCGTTGCACTCCATACAACTTTGAATACCTTATTCATATTAAGTTCCCTCCCAACATTTGTGGCTCTCACCCCACAATGAAGAAATAAATCAAATATTGCACTCTTTTCACTAAATATTCACAATATTTAACATAATACTACCATATATTATTTTAAATTTCCATTAAAAAATTAATAAGTTAAACTTATGCTTCATTTTTTACTCATCCAAAAATAAGGAATTATCCGCATAAATACTGTGTTATTAATAATATTGAATTATGTAAAATGAAAATTTATATTTTAATTTATTTTTATATTTATACTATACTTTTTATTTACTTCTATAAAAATCATGAAAAAAACCTCATCAATGTATACTTTATACATTGATGAGGTTTTTTTTCCTCTATTTATATAGTTTTATACCGATTATTAGAATTTAGATTCAATAGCACCTT
>ERZ772779.652-NODE-652-length-15590-cov-3.780496_pt1 | contig 15590 bp, 9 predicted proteins | sample MGYA00511360_ERZ772779 | MGnify/ENA primary metagenome ERZ772779 (study PRJEB29015, sample SAMEA2738112) | human oral metagenome | biome: human oral; feature: human-associated habitat; material: saliva | place: China | collected 2231 ...
AAGCCGTTTGTTGGAAGTTGATCGGGAACGCCGAAGGATCGAATCGGAGCGAGTAGAGGAAGGAGTCGCGCTTTTCTGTCAGCTCTTTCTTCAGGCGCATGTCACCGCGCAGGTACCAGTCGGCATAGATTACCGCTTTTCCGAGGTTGGGCATTTCGAGAATCTCCGCATCGGGAATGTCACGTTCCATACATCCGTCGGTCACCGTGAGCGAATAGTGACCAGGTTTCAGGCCTTCGCCCCACAACTTGTTGTACATGCTCGAACCGATGGCGTCCGTGAAGAGTTCCTTCGGTTCGGTCAGCGGGCCGTCGGGAGTCGATTTCAGATAGACTCGATAGCGTCCCGTTCCCTTCTCGATGTTCAGGCCAATGCGTCCGTTGGGACAAGCCGTGGTGGTGGGAACCATGTAGTCCGGGCGCACCGTGGCATAGAGTCCGTCGCGATAGGTCGTGCTGAGCGTCACCGTTGTCTTCGCGTCGAAGACTTTCGGATCGTTGTTCTCGTCGTGGAACACCGTAGCGCGAGCTGAAATCTCATACGTTCCGGCTTCCAGACCGATAAAGCTTTTTGCTTGCGAAGGAGTGGTCGTTTCGGCTACATCCGTGTAGGAAGTTCCGGTGAGCTTCTTCAGGGTGTAGTGCACTTGGTCCACATCATAGAATGCTTCAGGCACCGTCACCTTGATTTCGCCATCGTTCTTACACTGCATTCTGTTGCCCGTCGCGCTAAAGCTAAAGGCAGGCGTTTTCCCGGGGCCGGTACCTTTGCCCAATCTTTGTCCGGCGAAGCAACCCGTGAGGATGTTTCCGGTCATGTTGAAGTAAGTGCCCGGTTTCTTCACCGGAATCTTAATGGGCTGATCGGCCGGTACGGTTTGATTGTATACTTCCGTACCCAGATTGTCCGTGATGATCACCTTCATTGTAGCGCCGGGATCAACACCAATGGAAGATACCGTGAGAATGGCATTGCCTTTCGGACTGAATTGCGAGGACGACAGCAGTATGTCTGCCCCGGCAGCGATAGGCGGTGTGGTGGTTTGCTTTCGCTCTGCCGTACCGTCATAGAAGTAATTCACGTAGTACGTTCTGCTCGGTAGCAGGTTGTCAAACGTGTAGTCTTCGATGATGTTGGGATCAGTCACCTCTTTGTCAAGATACCATTGATAGCCGCTTCCTCTGTTGTCGTACAAATACAGTTGCAGTCGGGTCGGTTTGTCGGGCAGACCGGCTTCTTTCAGCAGAGAGTGGATCTTGATGGTCGGAGGCGTGTTGCACGTCGTGCTTCCCTGCGTCGTGGTCATGTCGAAGCCCGGCATATTTCTGCGATTGACCATTGTGAGCGAGTCAATGCGCGAGAAAGTTCCGCAAGGCGTTTCGAACTCAATCTTATAAGTCTGGGGCAATCCCTGAATGGGAATGGGATAACCTCCCATGTAATTGGGGATGGGGCGCACCTCGCCCTTCGAGATTTCGGCATTGGTAGTCACATCCAGCACACGCCATTTCACGTAGCTATAAGGGCGATAGCTGTAGTAGCGCACCTTACCCACCAGTTGATACGGCTGAGCCGGGACGTCACGTTGCCACAGGGTGATGAATCTGTCCGTATTCATTCGGGGATCCGTTTCGACGGGCACCGTTACGTCGAACACCCCCGGGGTCAGGTCATTACATTCCACGATAGGGGTGGCCTTCACCGTGTATTCTCCGGCAGGAACGCGTTCGAAGTAGAGGCTATTGCCACCACCACTGCCGTACATACGAATCGTTTTGTTGTCACTCTTGCGGATCAGTTCGTAGCGCCAGCCGCCGATGTTGGTGAAGTTGGTGAATGTGATATAAATCGATCCCATCTCGTCGCAGACGGCCGGCACGATGGCACGAGACACTTCCGACACCTTGTCGGGCACCGTGAATTCCTCTTGGTGTTTCTGTGCGGGATTGCACTGCGGATACCATTCCACGGTGTAATCGCCCGGTTCCATGTTGGCAAAGATGGCGGTGTTCACGCCCTCTTTCATTTCGTAGGTGCCGATCAGTTCGCCGGTGCCTTTCTTTTTCACCGTGTAGGTGATGAGCGGCACGACGGCTCCCTTCGTGTCGAGCACGCGGAGGTCAACATTCGTGCCTCTGCTGCCGCATCCACGGTAGGTGAAGGTCGGACTGAACAGATAGGCTTTCACCATGCCGGCCACGCCGCCCAAATTCTTGGAGAGCGTCGGGTAGCCGCAGGCAGCCTTCACCATGATGTATCCGCCTTGTGGAATGTAGGGTGTTTCGAAAGTCGACTTGGCATTGCCGGTGAGTTGGGGCATCACGCCCGAGTAGAGGAATTGTCCTTCGCGGGTGTAGACCTCAAACGTGGCTCCGTTCATGAAAGCCTGCATTTGCGGTGCGTTTTCGATGCCACCGTTGCCCGTATAGTTCACGGCAAGCTTGGCCATCGGCTGGTCACCGCAGAATTCGCTCCCCTCGTCGATGGAGAAGTTCAGGTCGCCTTCGCGGTTGGCTTTGGAATTGACGGTGAAATAGGCGTTCGTTTCGATATTCGCCTTGTCATATCGCACCGTGAGTGTGTAGTCTCCGGGCACCAAGTTCTTCGTTTCGAAAACGGTCTGTCCGGCCGGAAGCGTAAAACGGCGCACGAGGTTGCCCGTGTTGCGGTTGGTGATCTTTACGTCCAGCGGAGCATAGTAGAAATAAGAGCTACCGGTCAATTCCCATTTCACACTGCCCGACGGATCACAGTAGGCTTGAGCACTTGTAATTCCGCGGTTGGCGAGGCCGATCCCAGATTCAGCAATGACAAAGGTGGCGACAAAACTCTGTCCACCGTATTCTGCAGTCACCAAATAGTTGCCGCTAGTGAGATTGTCGATGAGCACATTTTCTTCCGTGAGGTTGTTTTTCACGATCGTGGTGAAGGGCAGCCCCGAGGCCGTACTTGTGCGCTGCACGGTGAGTTTAACCGGGCAGGCTTCGGAGGTGTTGGCCACGCGCACGTTGACCTTACCCTCGGCCACGCCCGTCATCGTATGGTTGATCAGCGTTACAGCCGGTGCATCGTTTTGGCTTCTCACTTCGAAGTTCGATTGCATCTTGCTGTTGCCGGTCTTTTCAGTAGCCGCTACCACATATCTTCCGGTAGCCAATCCCGTAAAGGTATGAGTAAAGTTGGGGTAGTTGGCCGTGTAGGTCTGCACCACCGTGCTGGGATCGTCCGCTGTGGCCAGGTCGTAGACGATTTGTTGCACGCCCGTCACCTTCGAAGCCTCCACTTTCACCCCACCCGGGCAGGTACCGCGCGAGGGAATTGCCGTGGCAATCAGGTTGAAAGTACCCACACTCACGTTGCCGGCCAATTTGAAGGCACCGTCGTTCCAGTTCGATGCCGTGGTGGTCGGCGTGCAGCCCGGTTTGGCAGTGGCAATCACCGTGTAATCGCCTTTCGGCAGGTTGAAGAATGTGACGCCTTCGTAGGGGCGCGTCGAGCGTTGCGTGGCAATCACCGTGTTGGGGTCGTTGCGCTTGTAGAGGTTGAAGGTCGCTTCCGTGAAATTGGAGGGTCCGTCGATCCAGGCCTGCACGCCGCCGCTCGAACCCACGCCCGAACCGGCGGGCGTGCTGCTCGTTCTGAGCGAGACGGTCTCCGATTTGCGCAAGTCGATTCGGCCCATGCTCCAATAGTCGGTCCGGTTCGAGGTGCCGCATTGGGTGGTGATGCGTACGAAGAGCGTCTTCCCGTCCATCGAGGTGGGCACATCTACTTTGACAGTCGCCCCCGGTGAAGGAGCATCGACTTCTTGAAACCACGGGCCGTTGGGGCCGGAACCGAATTGGTAGCGCAAATCGTCGACGCCGACGACGTTGTTGCTGTAGCGAATGGTGACCGTACCGGCCGTGTTGCAGTCCTTGTTGGGCTGCACCAGCGTTTTGGTGAAGTCGCTCCATTGGAAAGCCGGACACTGCCCCGAAGCGGGGAGCGAGCCCGAACACAGCAACAACAAAGCACATACCCATCCGAAGAACCACGTGGTTGAGGTACTTGTCTTTTGCATGATTATGGTTGTTATTGAGTTTTGCGTTCTATGCATTTGGGAGGATTACTCTTTCACTGCTTTGTTTTTTCATGGCAGACCGGCGAGACGATCGCCGGTTTCCCCATCTGTTTGAGTGGATTTTACCTGCAAAAATACAAGATCTGTGCGACATTTGTATGATTTATCGTGCACGAAGTGCAATAGATGCTGCGCTTTCTGCCTATTCGCAGGCAGAATCCTCGAAAAATCCCCCAATTTCTCGTCAATAGTCCCCAATTAGCTCCACAAAGTTCCCCTTTTTTTCCTTTCCCTCGGCCGTTTTCGCTGTACGTTTCCGCGGTGTTCTCAGAGAACGTGGAAACTTTGACCGAAATCATTCCGACTCGTTCCCGCGCCCATGCGAAATCGTCGGAAGTCCCCGTCGGTTTTTTCGAAAAAACTGCGGACGAGCAGTTTGTAACATGTGATCTGTCCAAACACAGATCGCCGGTCTTTCAACGCGCAGCTCGTCGTGTATCGCCGCCGTGTGGCGGCATTCGTTGTGCACTCGCGACGTTGAGGGAGCTCGCCCCCCCTTTCTCCCACAGCCGACCGGGGAAATGAGCGCGGCGTGACGCATCGCAAAACAAAAACGGCGCCTCTCCGCATGGAGAAGCGCCGTCAGTGTGAGGGAGATCAGGCCCGCGCAATTAGAGATTGGGGTTGATCTTGTTCCATTCTGCCACGGGGGGCACGATGTTGAGCGTAACAAGTTCGTCACGCATCTTGCAAAGGTGAGCATAGCTGGCGTCGAGAGCTGCCACTTCCTCGGCGGTTCCGGTGGGCACCTTGTAGGAGCAACCGTTTTGGTCGAGGGTGGTGTCCATTGCCATCATGATGTTCTGGTACTTCTCGTTCTTCACATACGTACCTGCGGGGTAAGCGAAGGGAGCACCGCCCATCACCGAGCGAATCATCTCAACCGAGAGGTAAGAGGGGCTCTGGAACGAGCTGCGGCCGCGGAGCTTGATGATGGCAGCGCCACCCTGCGTCACGTCCTTGCGCATTTGTGCCCATTCCTCTTCAGAGAACTCAGCCGTGCCGATGATGTCGGAGAGCTTGCGGCCTGCAATTTCCACAGCGCTGCCGAATACGGCCATCTGTTCGCCGTGTCCGCCGTAAGTGGCGCAGCCTTTCACCTCGTTCTGCATCACGCCGAACTTTTTGGCCAGGGCGCTTTGCAAGCGGGTGGAGTCGAGTGCGGCAAGCGTCGTCACCTGTCCGGGCTTCAAACCGGAGTAGAGGAGCGTAACGAGGCCGGTGAGGTCGGCGGGGTTGAAGATAATCACCACGTGCTTCACGTCGGGGCAGTATTGCTTGATGTTCTTACCGAGTTCTTCGGCGATCTTGCAGTTGCCGGCGAGGAGATCTTCGCGCGTCATGCCTTCCTTGCGGGGAGCACCGCCGGAGGAGATGATGTATTTGGCGTCTTTGAAGGCCTCGGCCACGTCGGTGGTTGCCGTGATCTTCGCGTCGTTGAAGCCGCACTGGCGCATTTCTTCTGCCACACCTTCGGGCGAGAAAACGTCGTAGAGGCAAATGTTGGAAGTGAGGCCCATCATCAGGGCGCTTTGCACCATGTTGGAGCCGATCATGCCGGCGGCACCGACGATTACGAGTTTGTCGTTAGTCAAAAAAGCCATTTTCTTTGGGTTTTATGTGAGTGAAATGAGTTGTCATTCTGCAGGTGTGTCGCGCGCCACCGCGGGGGCTGTCGGTCGGTGCGGACTGTGCGCACGACCCTTGCGGACACAGAGCAAAGGTACTCATTCTCTTTTTAATTCACCACAAGCCGTTGCCCTTTTTTTCGCCGTGTCTCACAAAAAACCGGGGACTTTTTCATCATTTCTTCCCTCGGGCTTTGCATGTGTCCACACAAATGCGTAATTTTGCGGCATAAGTCCGGTTTTATACCGACAAAACTTTACACTAAACAATTATTCCCCCCTCATGAACGCCAACGAACTGCTCGAAACGCTCAAAGCACGTTTCCCCAACGAGCCGGAGTACCACCAAGCCGTGGAAGAAGTGCTCTCCACCATCGAAGAAGAGTACAACAAGCACCCCGAGTTCGACAAAGTCAACCTCATGGAGCGCCTGTGCATCCCCGAGCGCATCTACACCTTCCGTGTCACGTGGACCGACGATCGCGGCAACGTGCGCACCAACATGGGCTATCGTGTGCAACACAACAACGCCATCGGCCCCTACAAGGGAGGCATTCGTTTCCACAGCTCGGTGAATCTCGGCATTCTCAAGTTCTTGGCCTTCGAACAAACGTTCAAAAATGCGCTGACCACCCTCCCCATGGGCGGAGCCAAAGGCGGATCGGATTTTTCCCCCCGCGGCAAGAGCGCGGCCGAGGTGATGCGTTTCTGCCAAGCCTTCATGCTCGAGCTGCACCGCAACATCGGTGAGAATTGCGACGTGCCCGCCGGCGATATCGGCGTGGGTGGTCGCGAAGTGGGCTACATGTTCGGCGCATATAAGAAGTACACGCGCGAATTCGCCGGTGTGCTCACCGGCAAGGGCCTCGAATTCGGCGGAAGTCTCATCCGTCCCGAAGCCACCGGCTATGGTAATGTCTATTTCTTGATGGAAATGCTCCGCACCCGCGGCACAGACCTCAAAGGCAAGACCGTGCTCATCTCCGGTGCGGGCAATGTGGCGCAATACACGGCCGAGAAGGTGCTCGAATTGGGCGGTAAGGTGCTCACCATGTCCGACAGCGATGGATTTGTGTACGATCCCGACGGCATCGATCGCGAGAAGCTCGACTACATCATGGAGCTGAAAAACCTTTACCGCGGCCGCATGCGTGAGTATGTCGAGGAATACCCCACGGCGCAGTACTTCGAAGGGCAAAAACCTTGGGGCATCAAGGCCGACATTGCCCTGCCTTCGGCCACGCAAAACGAGTTGAACGGCGAGCACGCCCGCACCTTGCTGGCCAACGGCGTGATGGCCGTGAGCGAAGGGGCCAACATGCCCTGCACACCCGAAGCGGTGCACCTCTTTCAGGAGGCCCGCATCCTTTATGCCCCGGGCAAGGCGGCCAACGCCGGCGGTGTTTCGGTGTCGGGCCTCGAAATGAGTCAGAATTCCGCCCGCCTTTCGTGGACGGCCGAGGAGGTCGATGCGCGTTTGCACCAGATCATGGAGAGCATCCACGCCGCTTGTGTCCAATATGGCACGGAGGCCGACGGTTATGTCAACTATGTGCGCGGCGCCAACGTGGCCGGCTTCATGAAAGTGGCCAAGGCCATGATGGCCCAGGGCGTGATTTGATCGTCATCCCGCTGCTTCGGCATGCTTCGGCGGAAGGGCGCGCTTGAAATGGCGCTTGTTTTCGCCAACCAACAACGAAAACCCCGTTGCGGTTCCCGAGAAGGGAAGGGCAACGGGGCTTTTTGTTGTCGAGCGACGGGATGAAGTGCCTGTTTGCTCAGCGCACGGCGATGCATTCCACCTCGACGCGCGCACCTTTCGGCAGGGTTTTCACCGCCATGGCCGAGCGAGCGGGGAACGGCGCCTTGAAGAACGACGCATAAACCTCATTCATTTCGGCGAAATCGGCAATGTCGGCCAGAAACACGGTGGTTTTCACCACATGGTCGAGCGTTAAACCCGCTTCGGCCAACACGTTGGTGAGATTAGTGAGCGAGCGGTGGGTCAATTCCTTGATGCCGCCGGGCACAAACTCGCCGGTAGCCGGATCAACGGGCAGTTGTCCGCTGACATAGACGGTGCCGTTCACTTCGATGGCTTGGGAATAGGGACCGATGGCTGCGGGAGCCTGTGCGGTCGAGAGGGCTTTTTTCATATAGTGAGGTTATTTTGAGATGAATGTTCCGAAGAGTATGCACAGCGTCGCGGGGCATGTCGCGATGGCCGGGAGGGCGGGGCAAAGTGAGCGGGCTTTCGCTCGGTTGCCTCCGCGCGAAGCAGACTTTCCTACCCGAAGAAGAGATAACAAATGGCGATGGCGGCCACAATACCCGCGAGGTCGGCCAACAAGCCCGCGGCCACGGCGTGACGCGTGTGGCGAACGCCCACACTGCCGAAGTAAACGGCGAGAATATAGAAGGTGGTGTCGGTGCTGCCTTGGAATATGCACGACAAGCGCCCCACAAACGAATCGGCGCCGTGGGTGGTCATCGCATCGACCATCATTCCGCGTGCGCCGGAGCCCGAAAGAGGTTTCATCAAGGCGGTGGGCAGTGCGCCCACCCATTGGGCGTCGAAACCGCAGCGCTGCACCGCCCACGACACCCCGTCGATGAGCGCGTCCATCGCACCACTGGCGCGAAACACTCCAATCGCCACGAGCATCGCCACGAGATAGGGGATGATACGCACGGCCGTTTCGAATCCCGACTTGGCTCCTTCCACAAATGCGTCGTAGACATTGATTTTCTTGCGCACTCCCGCCACGATAAAGGCCACGATGAGGCTAAACAACAGGACATTGGCACTCGTTGTGCCCACGCGGTTCATCATTGTTGCATCGAGCGAGGCGAAACCCCAGATGATGCCGGCCACTGCCAGGGAGGCGCCACCGAGTGTGAGGAGCAGCGTGCGGTTCAGGAGGTTGATGCGCTGAAAAAGCGCGGTGACGATCACGCCGGCCAGGGTCGAAAAGAATGTGGCCAGGAGGATGGGGATGAAAACGTCCGTGGGATTGGCCGCACCTTGCTGTGCACGATAGACCATAATGGAGACCGGAATGAGCGTGAGCCCACTTGTGTTGAGCACCAGGAACATAATCATGGCATTGCTCGCGCGATCTTTTTGCGGATTGAGTTCTTGCAGTCCTTCCATGGCCTTGAGTCCGAGCGGCGTGGCGGCATTGTCGAGTCCAAGCATGTTGGCGGAGATATTCATAAAGATGTTTCCCACCACAGGATGGCCTTCCGGCACTTCGGGAAAGAGGCGTTTGAAGAGCGGCCCGAGCAGTCGTGCCACAAATTGGATCACTCCGCCACGTTCGCCGATCTTCATCACCCCCATCCAGAGGGAAAGTACCCCGGTGAGGCCGATCGAAATCTCAAAAGCCGTCTTGGCCGTTTCGAAAGTGGAGTTCATGATGGCCGGAAACACGTCGAAGTCGCCGAGAAACAGCAGGCGGAAGGCGGCAATCACGAAAGCGATGAGGAAAAAGGCGATCCAAATATAATTGAGTACCACGGGAAGAATAAAAGTTTGGGGAAAAGAATCTGAAAAATCGGGGGGAACGGTCGCTCAAAGGCGAAGAAACGGCCGCCCGAAGGGTATTGTCGTCAGGCGGCGGGCGAGATGAGTTAATCGGCGGGCGAGGTGCCGGTTGCCGATGCCGGTCGCGGCAGTGAAATCCGCCCGGTGTCGAACATCACGCGCCCTTCGTCGACCAGCCGCTGCAAGAGCCGGCCGGCCGGTTCGGCATCGCATTGTGCCACGTGCCATTCGCTCACCGTGTGCGGCCGGCCGTCGGCCAGCAGAGCGAAGAGATCAGCTTCGAGTTGCGCGGCGTCGGGGCTCGGTGGCGCGCCGGGGCAGCACACATCGCAGCGTCCGCAATCGTGCGCCGAAGGATCGTCGAAATATTCGAGCAGCAGGCGGCTGTGGCAGGTGTCTCTGTCGGTGCAATAGCGCACCACGCCCTCGATGCGCCGCGTGTATTGTTCGAGACGCGTCTCGTAGGCTTCGGCACCCAGGGCCAATCGCTCGCCGACGGTGCGGCGCGTGAGATAACGCACCGTGGCCACGCTTTTGCGCGGGATGTAGTGGAGCAAACGTGCGCGGTTCAAGGCCGTAAGTCGTTCGTAGAGTGCCTCTTCGCTCAGTCCGCAAGCGCTCGCCAGGCTGCTTTCTTCGATAAACACGTAGTCGGCAAACAAACCGGTGTACAATCGGAAGAGCGCCGTGAGCACTTTGTCGCCGTCGGCCACACGATTGTGCACATGGTAGAGGTCTTCGCGCCGAACAATCATCATCAAGCGCGAACGTGTCTCGTGTTTGTCGGCATAAAGGAGGTAGCCCGCGCGTTCGAGAATGGTGAATGCACTGACCACCGTGAGGGGAAAGTGGTGAAAGCGGCGACAAAACTCATTGAGGTCGAATTCGTAGGTCTGTTCCTCGCCTTCGCCCTCGGCCACTTGGAGATAGTAGGCCACGTCGTCATAGATTTCGCGGATTTTCTCCTTGGGCGGGAAGGTTTGTGCGATGCGTTGCGAGAGGAGGCGGACATCGCGAGGATGCGTGAGGAGGATCGCTTCGGCCGGCGCACCGTCGCGGCCGGCACGTCCAGCTTCTTGGAAATAGGCTTCCAAGGAATCGGGCGGATCGAGGTGCACCACCAGCCGCACATCGGGTTTGTCGATGCCCATGCCGAAGGCATTGGTGGCCACCATCACGCGGGTGCGGTCTTGTTGCCAAGCTTCTTGTCGTGCACTCTTGTCGGCGGTGGGCAACCCCGCGTGGTAGTAGAGCGCCGGGATGCCTGCGGCCTGTAAAGCCAGGGCCGTGTCGCGCGTTCCGCCGCGTGAGCGCGTGTAGACGATGGCCGAACCCTCACTCCTGCGGAGCAGTGCCATGAGGTCGCCCATCTTGTCTTCGGATTGGCGCACGAGATAGGTGAGATTGGGGCGCTCGAAGCTCATGCGGTAGACCCGCGGCGCGCGGAAGTCCAGTTGTCGCTGGATGTCGTCGACCACGGTGCGCGTGGCCGTGGCGGTGAGCGCCAGAATGGGCACTTCGGGCAGCAAGGCGCGGATTTCGCGCACCCGAAGGTAGGAGGGACGGAAGTCATAGCCCCACTGTGAGATGCAATGTGCCTCGTCTACCGCGATAAAACTCACCTTCATGTAGGCCAACTTGAAGCGAAAGAGCTCCGTGTGGATACGTTCGGGCGAAAGATAGAGGAATTTGTACTCACCGAGGATGACATTGTCGAGCTCTCGGTTGATTTCTTCGCGAGTAAGTCCCGAGTGGATGGCCGTGGCTTGGATGTGTCGGCGGCGCAGGTTCTCGACTTGGTCTTTCATCAGGGCGATGAGCGGAGTGATGACCAGACAAGTGCCCTCCATCATGAGGGCCGGCACCTGGAAGGTGATGCTTTTTCCTCCGCCGGTGGGCATCAGCCCGAGTGTGTCGTGGCCGGCGAGCAGACTGTCGATGATTTCGCGCTGAATGCCGCGAAAGTCGTCGTAGCCCCATCCGGCTTTCAGCACGGCGCGTGGATCGTTGCGGTCGAAGGCCGCCTGCGTCGGAGTTTGCACCGCGGGCAGCCCCACGGGGTCGGGCGCAAAATCGGTGGGCGGCGGGAGCGGTTCGCCCCAGAGGGCTTGCAGCTCGCGGTCGACGGCATCGAGTTCGGCGTCGGTGGGCGCAAGGGGATCGAAGGGGCTACTCACAGGGTCGGATGTCTTCGATTTGTAATTGCACCTCGCCGCGTTTGTGTGTATTTTCCTCCACGGCATAGCAAATGTCGAACGCGCGGCGCGTTTTGATGTAGCGCGCCTGCGAACTCTGGCCGAAAGCGATGCCGTTCATCACGGCGTTCGACTTGTTGTCGACCAGTTCGAGGCGGATGTGTTCCTGTCCGCGGCCCACCACTTTGGAGGTGCCGTAGTCATAGACGCGGTGGGTGCAAAAGAGAGGGCGTTCGTTGCCGGGCCCGAAGGGGGCGAATTTGCGCAACTGTTTGTAGAAATCGAAATTCACCTCGTTGAAATCGAGCACGGCGGTGATGTCGAGTGTGGGTTGCGTCTGTTCGTCGAGGATATGTTCGGCCACGTACGCCTCGAAGCGTTGTGAAAATTCCGGAACCTTGTCGACGCGCAGGGTGAGCCCCGCGGCGTAGGTGTGTCCGCCGAAATTTTCGAGCAGATCGGCGCAGCTTTGCACCGCTTTGTAGACGTCGAAACCGGTGACGGAGCGGGCAGAACCGGTGGCCATGTCGCCCGAACGGGTCAAGACCACGGCGGGGCGGTAGTACTGTTCGGTGACGCGCGAGGCCACGATGCCGATGATGCCCTTGTGCCACTGCTCGTTGTAGATCACAATGCCGCGACGCTCTTCGAGTCCCTTCATGGCACTGACCTGTTCGGTGGCTTGTTCGGTCATTTTCCGATCGAGATCTTTGCGGGCTTCATTGTAGAGATTGATGTGCGACGCCTGTTCGAGTGCCGTGGAGTAGTCGGTTTCGACGAGGAGCTGTACGGCCTCTTTGCCGTTTTGCATGCGTCCGGAGGCGTTGATGCGGGGACCGATTTTGAAAATGATGTCGTTCATCGTCAGTTCCCGGTCGGCCAGACCGCAAACTTCCACAATGGCCTGGAGTCCGATGGAGGGGTTGGAATTGAGTCTCCGCAGACCGTGGTAGGCCAAGATGCGGTTTTCGCCCATGACGGGCACGATGTCGGCGGCGATGGCCACGACACAAAGGTCGAGCAACTCGTGGAGACGGTTGAACTCGATGCCGTTGTCGGCGGCAAAGGCCTGCATGAATTTGAATCCCACGCCGCAACCCGACAGATGTGTGTAAGGATAGTGATTGTCGCGGCGCTTGGGGTTGAGAACGGCCACGGCCGGCGGCAGCATTTCGTCGGGCACGTGGTGGTCGCAGATGATGAAATCGATGCCGCGCTCCTTGGCGTAGGCAATTTCGTCGACCGCTTTGATGCCGCAGTCCAAGACGATGATGAGTCGCACCCCGGTTTCGGCGGCATAGTCGATGCCGCGCTTCGACACCCCGTAACCCTCATCGTAGCGGTCGGGGATGTAGTAGTCGATGTTGTTGTAGTAGTGACTGATGAACCGGTAGACCAGGGCCACGGAAGTGACGCCGTCGACGTCATAGTCGCCGTAGACCATGATGCGCTCCTTGCGAAGGATGGCCTTGTTGAGGCGTTCGACGGCGATTTGCATGTCGTTCATGAGGAAAGGGTCGTGCAAATCGGTGAGTTGCGGTCGGAAGAATCGGCGTGCTTCGGCGGCGGTGTAGATGCAACGCTCGCGAAGCATGCGTCCGAAGACCGGATGCATGCCTAATTCTTCGGCCAGTCGTCGGCCTTCGGCTTCTTCGCCCGCAGGAGCGGGGACGTAGTTCCACTGGTAGATCATGTTGTCGGGAGGGGCTTGGTGCGTTGTGGCGATCGGAGTCGTGCGCACGATTTTTGGATGTGGTGCCGCTTTCGATTTTGTCCTGCCGCGACCCCGTCGAGCGGTAGTGGCGGGGCGTAGTGGGCTGGGGTGGCGGCCCCGAAGGGAGGAGCGGACACGTGGCGTGAGCTCCCCATCTAAAGGCACGAAACAGATCGATAGGCTAAGATACGCATTATTTTTCGGGCGGCGATTTCTCGACTGTTGATTTTGTCAAAAATGCAGAGAAAAGGGGGATGTGCGCGAAAAATTGGAGACTTTCGAACGAAAGGCGGGGACTTTTCGGCGAAAGTGGGGTGCTTTTTGCACCGAGACGCCACGGTGTGCCGATGGCCTTCGGGCGGTGAACGAAAAGCAGGAGGGGGAAACAAAAAAACGGGAACCGTCTCAGGCGAATGAGACGATTCCCGAAGGAAAGAAGGGGGACGATCGACTGAACAGTGGGTCGGTCGAAAATCGATAAGGGGCAATCAGGCAAGCAGTGCCTTGACTTTCTCGCTGATGGCGCGCCCGTCGGCACGGCCTGCGAGGCGCTTGGAGGCCACGCCCATGACTTTGCCCATTTCTTTGGGCGAAGTGGCGCCGACTTCGGCGATGATCTCGCGCAGCGCGGCGGTGAGTTCCTCGTCGGTGAGGGCTTTGGGCAGATAGGTCTCGATGACGGCCACTTCGGCCAGTTCGCTCTCGGCGAGGTCGGGACGATTCTGCTCCGTGTAGAGGGCGGCGGTGTCACGGCCTTGCTTTGCGAGCTTGGCCAGGATCTTAATGGCGGCTTCGTCGGTGAGTTCGCCGTCGCTGCCGGGAGCGGTCTTCGCCTCGATGAAGTATTTCTTGACGTTGCGGAGGGCTTGGGTGCGCACTTTGTCGTGCGCTTTCATGGCCGACATGATGTCGGTGCTGATTTGATCGAAAAGCATAGTGAGGCTGTGGATGTATTTCGCGCAGCAGGGGATGCACTGCTTCCGACTTGGGAGCGCGCCGCATCGCTTCTGCGCGAGGGGTGGATTAGTGCGCTTCGGTGGGTTCGCCGTGCGTGGTCTCTTCGGCCGCGCCGGTGCTTGTGCCCGCGTCTACGCTGTTACTGTTCTGACGAATGCGGCGCAAATCGGTGTCTGTGCGGCGCACGGTGGGCACAGCTTCGATGTCGGCGATGAGCACCTCGTTGTCTAGGTCTTCGGGTTTGAGGACATAGAAGCGGGTGTAGCGCGTGCGTTCGCCCTTTTCGCGCCCGTAGTAGTTGCTGATGCGCTCGTTCTCGGCGTTGATGCGCTCGGTTTCCTCTTCGGTGAGGGGGTGATTGTCCTCTTCGGTGAGGTGCGCGGTGACATTGCGGAAGCCGGAGGCAAGGACAATGACGCGCACTTGATCGTCGGTGAGGGAGGGATCGGTGGCCAGTCCGTATTTGAAATCGACATTGGCGTTGATGTCTTTCATGAACTTGTCGATGTGATCCATTTCATCGATCTTGAGCGTGTGTTCCGGGTCTTCGGGGCTGAAGACGGCGAGGCGAAGCGACTTGGAATCTTGGATGTCGCGATCATTGAGCAGGGGAGATTCGAGTGCTGCATCGATGGCTTTGCGCAATCGGTCCTCGCCGGTGGCCACGCCGGTGGACATGACGGCCACGCCTCCTGCGCGCAAACAGGTGTCGACGTCGCTGAAGTCGAGGTTCACACTGCCGCTTCCGCCCATGTTGATGATTTCGACGATGGAACGCACGGCGTCTGTGAGGGTGTCGTCGGCTTTTTTGAAGGCATCTCTGACGGAGAGATCGCGGTAGATGTCGAAGAGGCGTTGGTTGTTGACGATGAGCAGGGCATCGACTTCCTTGCTGATGCGCTCTACACCGTCGAGTGCTTTGTTGACTTGGAGCTTTTGCTCAAAGAGGAAGGGGATGGTGACGATGCCGACGGTGAGAATGCCCTTGGCCATGGCCTCTCGTGCGATGACGGGGGCGGCGCCTGTGCCGGTACCGCCGCCCATGCAGGGCTACCAACCGAAGCCAAGCTCTGCACTGGCGATTACTGCCCTTGTACTGACCATCCTCGGCCTGCTAACCGCTATTTTCATAGTCGGTGGCCTGCTGGGCCTGGTCGGTCCACGCCTCGGGCCGGGTCCCCGGATCGCGGGGCACCCACTGGGAGTTCTCGTCGCTCATAGGTCCTTCTCGTTACTGGGTTGTGCGTTGAGTCAAGTATGCACGTCCTTCATTCCCAACCACTGGGGGTTCACTGAAAGTTGTCTGAATCCTCATACCCGACCGGCCGCCAAGCCGAGCGCCGAAGCGCTGCCCGCCGTGGCGTAGAGTCCGGCGGCGCGGCTGATCGGCACGTGGAGGACGCGCACTCCCCCGCCATCCGCCCCC
>ERZ772779.664-NODE-664-length-15398-cov-13.644072_pt1 | contig 15398 bp, 10 predicted proteins | sample MGYA00511360_ERZ772779 | MGnify/ENA primary metagenome ERZ772779 (study PRJEB29015, sample SAMEA2738112) | human oral metagenome | biome: human oral; feature: human-associated habitat; material: saliva | place: China | collected 2231 ...
AAAGCTGAGCTGCGGTGGACATGATTCCATCATACCGTGTGTGTTCCGCGGCACTTACTCAGTGTGTGGGTACGCAAAAGCCCGGCACCCCTCCCACAATCGGGAGAAAGCACCGGGCCCCTGCGAGCGCCATCTCAGTTGCTCTTTACTGTCTTTCACGCTTTACGAAGAGGCGCACTCGGTATTCAGCTCACGCGCACCGCCATACACGTAACGACCATCCTGCAAGCGCATTACAGTCACCTCAACAGTGGCCGTAGAATCCGGCTCGGTTATAGCACGCTCGCCGTTGGGAATGTGTACCTGCGTCCAGTCCTCACAGTACGTCACCTTCAAGTGCGAGTAAGGGTGCGAGGTGCCATCCGGGTATTTATACGTCAGGATGTCAGAAACTTCCACATTACGAATCGTCACATCACCAGTAAATACACCGCCATTCCGCTTAATATCATCACGGGAAACCTGAATCGTTTCCTTCACAAGGTCCAAGGTTCCAGGCTCCACGAACTTCAGCAGTTCTTCGTCGCTGGTGTGCTCGAAGTCCCCATGAAGCCAGGCGTTAAACATGCGCATATCATTTGCCGCAACGCGCTTAGCCGCCGCAATAGATGCTTCCTTCGCAATAGCAGAATCGGCATTCGTATCATCAGTTGCACGAACCTCAACCACCTCAGAACCCTTCGGCCCTGCAGCCGCCGAAACAGAGACCTGAGAAGTGGCAGAAGCACTTGCAACCGGCGTATCAGATACAGAAGTGGATGCTGAGGATTCACCGGTAGCCTGACCGCCGCCGCATGCAGAGAGTGCAAGCATCAGGGCAACGGACATGGTAGCCAAGCTGGTGCGGGTTTTTACGGTCTTCATCGGTTTCTCTCCTTAGACTCCCTAATGCTCTAGCATCCTTATATGGCAGGTGCTAGTCGGGGAGGAAACGGGATTTATCGGTTGCCTTCACCCTAACACACAAAATCTCGGGGAAGAGTTCAGCGTCGTCATGGCGCATAGCCGATATAGCGGGTACGCAAAAGCCCGGCGCCCCCTCCCGCAATGGGGAGAAAGCACCGGGCTGCGTGTCTCTGCGCGTCTTACGTGAGAAGCGCGAAAAACGCAAGAACCTTACCGGCTAGTCCTTAGCGGACGTCCAGCAGGTCCACCACGAAAATCAGGGACTCACCGGGCTTAATGACCGAACCAGCGCCGCGGTCACCATACGCCATGTCGGAGGGAATCTCCAGGCGACGACGGCCGCCGACCTTCATGCCGAGCAGACCCTCATCCCAGCCGCGGATAACCTGGCCAACGCCCACCTGGAACGGCAGCGGCTCGCCGCGGTTCCAGGACGCGTCAAACTCTTCACCGGTGGAGAAAGCCACACCAACGTAGTGGGTGAGCACGCGGGAGCCGGGAACAACCTCAGCGCCTGCACCCTCGATCAGGTCGGTGATGACCAGCTCGGTGGGGGCGTCGCCCTCGGGGAAATCGATTTCGGGCTTTTCGCGGTCGAGGTTACGCTGACCGAAAGACATGGGTGTCTCCTTTGATTGGTTCGACATACATCGAAATAGTGGGTGCGCCCGCCGCCTAAGCCGTATAGGCGGCGAGCGCGGTATAAAAATGTGACGTAAAAACGTGGGTCCCGAAAATATGGGTCCCGGGCTACTGCGCGGTAGCCGAAGCGGTAGCCGCCGGGGTTGCGGTTGCCGAGGCGCTCGCCTCCGCAGCGGCCGCGCTAGAAGCCGCCTGAGCACGCTGCAGGGTCTGCGGGTTCTCCTCCGCGCCCAGAATATCAACCACGAACACCAGAGTGCCCGAAGGCTTGGAACCGCCGGTGTCGTTACCGTACGCCAGGTCCGCCGGGATGACCAGCTCAACACGAGAGCCGACCTTCTTGCCCTTCAGACCCTGAGTCCAGCCCTTGATAACGCCCTGCAGGGAGATGCCCATCGGGGTGGCGGCGTCATAGTTGCCGTCGACGACCTTACCGTCGGAGTACTGCACGCCAATGTAACGCACGTACACGGTATCGGTTTCCTTGACCTCGGCGCCCTCGCCCTCAATGAGGGTCTTAGCGGTCAGCTCGGTGACCTCCGGCTTGTTATCGGGCAGCTTGATTTCAGCCTTGCCGGTGGACTCATCCAGAGTGAAGGACGGCAGCGACGGGTCAGCCTCAACAGCCTTACCGGTTGCGTACTTGGGCAGCTTCGTCTTCACGGTGTACACCTCAACGTTAGTTGCGGTACCGGGCGAAGCGGTCGTAGTGGTCACGCCCGCGGTGCTGCGCTGCTGCAGAACGTTGGTGGTGTACGAGAAAGAACCGCCAACCTTAATCTTCTTCAGGGTTTCGTACACCTGCGGTGCAGCCTGCTTCAGCTGATCGTTAATCGGCAGCAGAATCGGCTCGCTGGAGTAAGTGGAACCGTTGAGCTTGCCGTCGGTGCCTTTGAATACGGCAGCCTCAACGAGCACGTAGTCACCATCGTTGATGGAGTCGCCGTTACCTTCCTCAATCACGTACGCGGAAGGGCTAGACGCGGCGAAGGGAGTCGCGAAGGACGCCTCAGGCTCAGCGGTCGCGTTCTTCAGGGTGTACTGCACCTTGGACAGGTCGCCGTTATTGGAGGACTGTGCGCCACATGCGGACAGTGCGAGCGCGAGAGCTGCCGCGCTGGCACCGAAAATAGTGAGCTTAGAGCGTTTGGTCATAGTGTTATCCTCTGGGGTTTTCTGTGAGAGTGGGGCGTGTGAGTGCCCGTGTGCCACAGAACAGTTTACAGGTATAGGTTTAGCTGTTTTATGCTACGGCACGTAGCTGTGTTCAAGCTGTGTTGCGGCCGGGATGTTCCCGAAGGTCTACAACCCCGACCGCCGGCGGGTTTCCCCTCGTCAGAGCATTTCTAGCGGAGCTGCCTAGCAGAGCTGTTGATTAGCAGGGCGGCGGGAATGCCTCCTCCTGATGCTGACGCGCCTTAGACGCCAGCAGGCTCAGCACCTCCTCCAGCTCCTCACTGCCGGTAGCGAACGGGTCCTTGCACACCAGCGTGTGCTGCGGGTAGGCGTTGAGCTTCAAATGCACCCAATCCACGGTGAACTGCTCCCCCGCCGCAACCGCCGCGTTAATGAAACGCGAACGCTGCAGAGCGCGAGTATTCGGCGGCGCAGTCTTCGCCGCCTCCGCAGTACCCTCAGGCAGGATGCGCTTGACCGCACCGCGACGAACCAGCGCGTGGAAGACGCTACGCTCCGGGTCGATGTCGTGGTACGCCAAATCCAGCTGACGGATGCGGGCGCTCGCATAATCGGCAGGCTGACCGGCCGCGCGGGCGCGGGCAATATAGGCGTCCAGAAGCTTCTTCTTAATCGCCCAGTCAATCTCAGTGTCAATGCTGCTGTAGTCGCCGGACTCGATAGCGTCCAGGGTGCGCTGCCACAGGTCCAGGGCGTATTCCACGTGACGGTGGTGCGCGCCGTACTGCTGCACGTACTGGCGTGCCGCATCCAGGTAGTGACGCTGAACGCTCAACGCCGTGTAGTGCTTACCGTCCGTGGTTTCGAAGGTCGCGGTGCCGGTCAGATCGTGGCTGATAGCGCGCAGAGCCGCCGGAACAGACACAATATCCAAGCTCGTGACCGGGAAGCGGTCCTCCAGCATGCGCAGCACCAGGTCGGTGCTGGCAATCTTCAGCAGGGTCGTCGGCTCCGCCATGTTCGAATCACCATTAATGACGTGCATGCGGCGGAACTTCGACGCGTCCGCGTGCGGCTCATCGCGGGTGTTAATGAGCGGGCGAGCGCGCGAGGTCGAGGTGGACGCCGCCTCCCAAATGTGGTCGGCACGCTGCGAGAACGAGTACGAGGGCACACCCGTGCTGGACGCCGGGTCGGTCGAGCCGGGCACCGGGCCGCCGTTCGGGTGGGTCTTACCGGCACCGACCAGAATCTGGCGGGTCACCAGGAACGGCACGAGCTGCTTAATCAGGTCGTTGAACTGCAGTTTGCGGCTGATCAGGTAGTTCTCGTGGCTGCCGTAGGAGTTGCCCGCCGAATCCACATTGTTCTTGAACAGGTACAGTTCACCGTCGAGGGGGCGGCCCTCCGAGCCTGCGAGCAGACGCTTACGGGCGGTACGCGCCAGGTCAGCAAAAAGCAGCTCACCAGCACGTTCCTGCGCGAGCAGTTCGTCAATGCTGCCACATTCGGCGGAGGCGTACTCGGGGTGCGAACCCACGTCAAGGTAGAGCCTACCGCCGTTGGGCAGGAAGACGTTCGTTGAACGCCACTGATCCAGGACGGGCTTGAAAAGGGCGGCGGCGGACTCTTCGATGCTCAGCCGACCGAGCCCGTGCGGGACGTAGCTGAGCCCGAATTCGCTTTCAATGCCGAAAATACGGTGTTCCATGATGCTGACCCGGCGCGCAGGTGCGCCGGTTACTCGCCGCCCTTCTGGACGAAGCCGGTGACGAAGTCTTCAGCGTTCTCAGCGAGCAGGCCGTCAATTTCGTCGAGCAGATCGTCGACCTCGCTCACGTCAGACACCACGTGCGAGGCGGCGAGAGTCAGTTCCTGCTCCTGCTCGGCTGCGGTGGTTTCGGTCTGCTGTGCGCTGATGCGTTCGCGGCTCATGGTTCTCTCCTTCAAATGGGGTTGTTCAGACCGGTGCCGGTCTTAACGTCAAGTTATGGGGTCAGATGGGGTGCTTAGAGGTACTGCTGGAGGCGGTGCCAAATGCAATGCCGAGGCGATACCGGGGTGGTACGCACCGACTGCCGTGAGCTGTGCACTGCACCCTACCTGTGGGTTATGTGGTTTTCACTCTTCCGAATGGGGGTATTCGCCCCGGGGAAGAATGTGAGTTGATGTGGGTTTAGGGGTGGTGAGGTACTACTAGCGTACTAGCGCAGGCGGTTCAGCAGCTCATCCGAATGGTTCACCTCATCCAGCAGCGGCTCTACCTCGGCGGCACCGTACCGGGTCGGCTCCATCATCGTAAAACGAGTCAGATCCTTTGAATACCTGCCACGGCAGGACACCGTATCCCAGTTAATACCCAGAATCTCCTCCGGCCAACGCGCCATCAACGTGCCACGCAAAAACGCGCGCGTCTCACGCGGCGGCTCAGTCGTCGCACGCTCCACCTGATCTGCAGAGAACAGCGTGCGCATACGGCCACGCGCCACCAGACGGTGATACAGGCTCTTCGACGGGTCAATATCAGCGTACTGCAAATCCAACGCCTTCAACTTCGGATTCGCATAATCTACGCCCTGAGCGACATAGCCGCGCACCAGCGCATACTTCGCCACCCAATCCAGACGATCCGCCAGAGAGAGCGGGTTGGTTTCCAGGGCGTCCAGAACCTCGCCCCACAGGTTGAGAATCTGCGTGGTCGCAGCATCCACACCCGCCGGGTTCGACTCCTCGTGCGCGCGGGAGGCCTCATAGTAGGCGCGCTGAATCTGCAGGGCACTCGCAGAACCGCTCGTGGACACCGGGTTCGGCAGGGTCGCCGAAGACGGTGCCAACGGCAACTGAACCGACAGCGACAAATCGTGGCTGACCGCGTGCATCGCCGCCACCGGATCAGACAGGCGCACACCCGGCAGCGCGGGGTGCTGCTCGCTATGCGACTCAATCAGGTTCATCACCAGCGCCGCCGTACCAAACTTCAACAGGTTCGAATAGTGCGACATGTTCGCATCCGCCGGAATCACGTGCAGGCGGCGGTACTTCGACTCATCCGCATGCGGCTCATCGCGCGTATTCACAATCGGGCGGCGAATCGTGGTCTCCAGACCAATCGTGCGCTCAAAGAAATCAGCACGCGAACTAATCTGAAAACCCGGAACCTCACCGTGCGTACCAATACCCACACGGCCCGCACCCGTAAAAATTGCGCGGGTCGCAAAGAACGGCAGGAGCGCATCCGCAACCTGCTCAAACGGAACATCACGGCTAATCAGGTAGTTTTCGTGGGCGCCGTACGACTGGCCCTTCGAGTCGGTGTTGTTCTTGTACAGCTTCACCTGCGGCAAATCCTGCGCGTGGTTGCCCAGCTCCACCAGCGACTCGTACGCCAGCGCGTCACCGGCAGCGTCATAGAGCACCGCGTCGGCGGGGGTCAGAACCTCCGGCGACGAATACTCCGGATGCGCGTGATCCACATACAGGCGCGCACCATTGGGCAGAATCGCGTTCATGGTCACGCGGTCCCAATCCAGACGCTCCGGGAAACCACCGCGGCCGTGCACACCGGCGAGCGCATCCAGGGCGCTACGCGGCTCGGCGGGCTCACCCGGTGCCTGAACGCCCGCCTCACGCATAATCTCCAGGGCGATATCTTCGCTGGTCAGCTCGGTGCGGGTGTGCGTCATCTGGCTCGAGTGGGCGGTGGAGGCGTCCTGAACCTGACCGAAGGCATCACGCAGCGGTGACTCGGACTCACCCAGCCACTGACCCTCCGGGGTGGCGGTCGAGTAGTTCTCTGCCTGGCGTGCCTGCTCGGCGGTCAGCTCATCCGCCAGGGCGCGGCGCTGCAACTCCTCACGGAAGGCGGCGCCGCGGCGGAACGCCAACTTGGCGTAGGTGTTGACCACCAGTGCGGACAGCACGGTCGGGTTGGTGCCCGGCGCGGAGGGGGCGATGACGCCGTACTCGGTTTCGGCACCCATAATGCGGTGCACGCCGTAGCTGGGGGTGGAGTTCATGGGGTTCTCCTGAAAAATCTATACCATATAAAGGGCTGGACCTGCGGTAATACTGAGGTTAGTGCGGGATAAGCGCGGAGTGTGGGCTGAGTGCACGGTGGGCGCCGCCCGGCTCATGCTTGTAGCGCGGTTTATGGTGCGGTAGGCGCGGTTTAGCGCGGCGGCTCCACCGACACCAGACGGCCACGCACGCCGGCGACGGTGAGCGCATCCTCAATATCGGGTAGCGGCGGCAAGTCCACCTGATCCTCAAACTCGGCGCGTACCGCCTCCAGCAGGTGGCGGGTACCAATACCCACACTCGAAGCGTCCGCACCGGCGGTCAGCGCCTGCAGCTGCTCCTTAATCGCCGCCTTCTTCGCGCGGTCCACAATATTGCGAATCACCGCACCCGAAGCGAAATCGCCGCGGTACAGCGTGTGAGTGGACAGGTTCGCGCTCGCACCAGAACCAACGACCATCGAAGAATCCACGGTCGCCACAGCGTACGCCGTGGAGGGGGTGCGCGCGTACAGCTGACCTGCCGCCGCCGCAATCATCGCGGTCAGGGCGGCGCGGGTCGAACCGGCGGCTGCCACCTCTGCCGCGTCCAGGGGCAGGTCCTCGGTCAGGTACAGACCGAAAATCTCTGCCGCACCGGCGGCGTCCGGGCGGTTGATGCGGATCTTCAGGTCGAGTCGGCCCGGGCGCATCACCGCGGCATCAATGAGGTCTTCACGGTTGGTCGCACCAATGACGATGACGTTCTGCAGCGACTCCACACCGTCAATTTCGGCAAGCAGCTGCGGCACGATGGTCGTCTCAATATCGGAGGAACGACCCGAACCGCGCATACGGAACAGCGACTCCATCTCGTCAAAGAACACGACAACCGGGTGGCCCGCCTCCGCCTTTTCACGGGCGGCAACAAAAATATCGCGAATCTGACGCTCAGTCTCACCGACGAACTTATCGAGCAGCTCGGGGCCCTTAATGTTCAAGAAGTAGCCGCGAGTAGCCGAACCCGGGTTCAGCGCAGCCGCACGAGCCGCCAGGGAGTTCGCCACAGCCTTAGCAATCATGGTCTTACCGTTACCGGGAGGACCGTACAGCAGAATGCCCTTGGGCGGCGCCAGGTGGTAGCGCTCAAAAATCTCGGGGTGCAGGTACGGCAGCTCCACCGCGTCGCGAATCTGCTCAATCTGAGCGCCCAGGCCACCAATCTGCTCGTAGGTGACGTCCGGGATCTCTTCCAGAACCAGCTCCTGCGAGCGGGAGGCGGGAACCTGCGAGGTCAGCATGCGGGTGCGCGTGTCGAGGGTGACCGCATCCCCGGTGCGCAGCTGCTCAATGTCGAGGGAACCAGCCACACGCGCCACCTGCTGAGCACCCGAGGACGTATCAACCAGCACGCGCTGCTCATCCAGCACCTCGCGCACGGTCACCACGTCACCGAAGGGTTCGGTGTCCAGGGCGAGCACCGCCTCCGTCTTGTCGTTGAGCAGCACGGTCATGCCGGGGGTCAGCGTAGACAGGTCAATAAGCGGGGATACGGGAATACGCATCATACGGCCGCTCACCTGCACGTCCAGGTAGGTGTCAATCTCGGCGGGGGTCTTATCGTCAGCAACCTGCTCGTAGGTCATGGTCTGACCCTCATGCACCGCCAGCACAATCGCCGAATTCAGCGGCGGCATGACGTTCTGCGACAGGGAGGCGCGCAGACGCTCCACCTGGTAGCGCATGCTGGTGATTGCCTCAACGAGCTTGCGGTTCTTCTCCCCCGCACCACGAATCTGTCGGCTCATATTGTCGCGGGTTGCCTCCGCCGCGGAGAGTCGACGCAGCACGGCGTCATACTCCTGCGCGCTGACGGGCTGACTGCCGGGCAGGGAGGTCGACCCGAAAGCAGCCGAGTAGTGCGGTGCCGCGCTGGCTGCACTGTGGGCGGTGCCGTACTGGGGGGTTCCTGCCTGATCTGCAGATTCGTGGGTGGACACGGTAGCTCCTTTAGCTGTTCGTCCTAATCGGCGGCTACTCGGTGCGGGGGTGGGTGTGGGCACAGTGAGTAGCCTGGTGAGTGCACTGCGGGGGCTCCAGGCAACGCCCGTGCCCCCGCAGGTCAAAAGTGGTTCAAATTATTCAGCAGACTCAGATGCTTCGCTATCGTTCTGCTCCGACTCCATGCCGTTTTGCGCGGTACCGTTCTGTTCAAGCGCAATCTCGTTCGCGCGTGCGGCGTGAGCGGCAAGGTTCTTCGCATCGCGGGCTGCGCGGCGAATCTTCTTATCGGTCACCTCACGCTCACCCACGTTCATGGGAATCCACGCGTTCATATCTTCTTCAGAGAAGTCAGTCTTGGACGCGCGACGCTTCGGCGCCAGACGTACCGCACCGTCAGCCAGGCGACGAGCCACGACCAGGAACGCGGTGTGTGCCACCATGCGGTGGTCGGGGCGGACCGCCAGGCCCTCCACGTGCCAGCCGCGCACAATGGTTTCGTCACATTCGGGTTCGGTGAAGCGGCCGTCCAGGCGCATGCCCTCAACCAGGCGGGACATCTGGGTCACGGTTGCAACGTAGCAGATGAGCACGCCGCCGGGTGCGAGCGCCTCCGCCACGGCGTCCAGGCATTCCCAGGGTGCGAGCATGTCGAGCACGACGCGGTCGACGCTGCCGGGCTCTTCAACCTGCGGCAGGGTGTCCTGCAGGTCGCCGATGCTCAGCTTCCACGCCGGGTGGGGTCCACCGAACATGGTCTCGATGTTGCCGCGGGCGACGTCTGCGAACTCTTCACGACGTTCGAAGGAGTGCACGCAACCGTAGTCGCCGACTGCACGCAGCAGCGCGATGGACAGTGCGCCGGAGCCGACGCCGGCCTCGACGACGCGTGCGCCGGGGAAGATGTCTGCCTTGACGATGATCTGGGCGGCGTCCTTGGGGTAGACGACGGCTGCGCCGCGCGGCATGGAGAGCACGAAGTCCTTGTAGAGGGGGCGCAGCGCCTGGTAGAGGATGCCGTGAGTGTTGGCGATGACGGTGCCTTCGGGTGCGCCGATGAGGTCGTCGTGCTTGAGGAAGCCCTTGTGGGAGTGGTATTCGCCGCCTTCGGCGAGGGTGATGGTGGTGATGCGGCCGCGTTCGTCAGTGATTTGGACGCGCTCGCCGGGGCGGAAGGGGCCGCGGCGGTTGATTGCGCCGGTGGGGGTGTGGGTGCCGCTGCTCACGGGGTGATTCTCCTCGGGTTTGGGTCAGTCTGTGCTGTTCGCGCTGTGCGGCGAACCGCGGGACGGAAAAAGTCCTTTTCTATTTTAGCGGAGTCTGCAAATTAGCTGTGGCGTGTTCCCCCGCAAGCGTGATAGGGCGACGGCATGGATGGAGCGATGACCACTGAGTAATGAGAGCTACTCATTTTTGGTTAGACTTGAGGGGAGTTCGCCAGAATCCTTGGCGGGCAGAAACACCTTAGTGCCCAAGAATATGGGGCAAAGGAAAGAGTATTGTGACTGATTTCAACTCACTAATTGCCGAGTTCGGCAGGCAGGTGCGGGAGAATCTGCGCGTTGGGGATGGTGAACCGGAGGCTCAGCTGACGAACCCGGTTGCTACCCTGTTGCAGGACTTTGGCGCTTTGCATTCGATGAAGGTTGTGACCGTCCGTGAAACCTCGCTGAAAACCGCGGGGGGGGGGCTAGTTTCTGAGGGTCTAGTTCGCCCTGATTACGCCATCATGGTCGATGGTGTTTTGACTGGCTATGTGGAGCTTAAGGCTCCGGGTAAGAACATTGACCCCGCTTCTTTCGCTAAGAAGAGCCACGAGTATAAGCAGTGGCAGCGCCTGCGCAACCTTCCTAACCTTTTGTACACCAACGGCACGGAATGGCGCCTGTATCGTTATGGCGAACCGGTGCTGACGAGCACCGGGTACGACGCGGTGCATATGCATGGTTCTTTTAGCGGCCATGGCACGCTGAGCGCACCGGATGCACTCGCGACGTTCTTCCTCAACTTTTTGCGTTGGGTTCCCGCTCCGATTACGAGTGCTGTCCAGTTGGTGGAGACTCTCGCTCCCCTTGCGGCTTTGTTGCGTGAAGAGATGCTTTTGGGTCTTGCTGCGCAGGAAAAGACTTATAAAGCGGAGCAGGCGAAGGCTAAGAAGAAGGGTGAAGAGGACTCTGTATTTCCTCCCCCGCTGGTGGGTCTGCGTAAGGATTGGCGCGATACTCTCGCCCCGAGTACCAGTAATGAAGAGTTTGCCGATAGCTTTGCGCAGACCGTGGTGTTTTCGCTGGTGGTTGCTCTCTCTGAGAACCTTGACCTGAGCCTTGAGACGTTCTCGACTATGGCGGGTCGTCTGCGTTCTCAGCACGGTCTGCTGGGTAATGCGCTGGGTCTGCTGACCGAGCACCTAGATAAAGAGAGCTCCCTGTATAACGCTCTAGCCGTGATTGTACGTGTCATGGGTGCCGCCTCCTGGGCTGATATTTCTGGCGGCAAGTCAGATGTGTATCTGCACCTCTACGAGCACTTCCTGAAGGTCTATAACCCGGAACAGCGTAAGAAGACCGGTAGCTACTACACCCCCGTTGAGGTGGTGGATCAGATGGTGCGCCTGGTGGATGACGCTCTGCGCACCTACCTGGGCAAGGAGCACGGTCTGGCGAGTGAAGGTGTATCTGTGATTGACCCGGCTATGGGTACCGGCACCTATCCCCTGTCGGTCATGCATCAGGTGGCGAAGACGGAGAGCCTGGCTCCTGCTGCGCGTACTCGTGCCCTGAATCGTCTGGCTAATAACCTGTACGGTTTTGAGCTACAGTCGGGTCCTTTCTCTGTGGCTGAGCTTCGTCTGAACCAGACCCTTAAGGAGATGGGTGGTGACGTTCCTGAGGACGGTCTGAATCTCTATGTGGCGGATACTCTGAGCGACCCCTACGCTAAGCAGAAGCCTGTGAACGGTAATACTCTGCGTCTGCTTTCTCAGTTGTCGAATAAAGCAACTAGGGTGAAGCGTGAGGTACCCATTCAGGTGTGCATTGGTAACCCGCCGTATAAGGATAAGGCGGAGGGCATGGGCGGCTGGGTGGAGTCGGGCTTCCGCTCTCCCGATGTTGCCTCCCCCATTCTGGATGACTTCCGTGCACCGGGTATGGGTAAGTACGAGTATGTGCTGAAGAACCTGTACGTCTACTTCTGGCGTTGGGCGTTCTGGAAGGTTTTTGAGGATTCTTTCCGTGCTCTGGAGGGTCAGCCCGATAGTGCTCAGCGTGCGGGTGTGGTCTGCTTTATTACCGCAGACGGCTATCTGCATGGTCCCGGTTTTGCTGGTATGCGCGAGTATATTCGCCGTTCGTCTAGTCGCGGGTGGATTATTAATGTGACTCCTGAGGGCAAGCGCCCGCCAGCAAAGAACGCTGTCTTTGCTATTGAGACTCCGGTGTCTATTACCCTGTTCTTGCGTGAAGAAAATACCGATGAGGAAACCCCCGCAGATATTCGCTATGTTGCCCTGCACGGTACCTTTGCAGAGAAAATGCAGGCTCTCGCTGCCCTCGACCTTGACGGTGCAGAGTTTGAACCGGTGCGCTCCGGTTGGGGTGATAAGTTTGCTCCCGAAGCGGGGGGTGATTGGGATAGCTACCCTGAATTGCCTGATTTCTATGCCAGCTGCTTCCCCGGTGTGAAGCCCAATAAGACCTGGGTTTATGCTCCTTCAGAAAGTGTTCTGCAGGAACGCTGGGCGGAACTTATCGAAGGTAATGATTTAGAAGTACGTACTGAGCGTTTTAAGAAAACTGATAGCACCAGTATCTTCAAAGGTAAAAAACCACTTCCCGGGAAGGATACTTTCCAAGGAAGTCTTGAAAGTCTTAACGATCAGATTGCTCGTGAGCTTATCCCAGACGCGCCGAACATTGTACCGGTAGGATATCGTTCCTTTGACCGGCAGTACATCTTGGCTGATTCTCGTCTTTTGGAGAGGGCACGTCCTGAGCTATGGGAGCATCGCGTTCCGGGGCAGATTTTTATTGTGGAGCAACACGCACGCCACCCACAAGCAGGACCTGGGCTGTACTTCGATGCCCTCATCCCGGATATGAATGCCTTCAATAATCGTGGCGGCCGTGCGCATCCGGCACTAACTACTGGCGGCACCCCGAACCTCACCGAGTCTGCCGAGCAGATGCTACGGGAGCGTTACGGTGATAATGCCCCCGGTGATCTCGTCTATTACCTGGCGGCACTCACCGGTCACCCCGGATACGTGCGCACCTTTGACAAGCCGCTCCAGCAGGCGGGTATTCGTGTGCCCCTCACCGCTGACCCGGCTCTTTGGGAACGCGCCGTTCAGCTCGGCAAGCAGGTTGTGTGGCTGCACACCTATGGTGAACGAGGTGAACCGCTACCGGGTATGAAGTACCTGCACCAGCTACCCCAGGATGCAGATTACACCCTGCCGACCCCTACGGTAGACATGGGCAGGACAATGCCAACCGAACACCCTAGTTTCTTGCCGGACTCAGTAACCGATGAGCTCACTGAGAAGCAGAATACTCCTGTGAGGGGTACCGTCTCCTTCGGTCAGGCACGCTGTGAGAACGTGGAGAAGCGCGTCTTCGACTACACCGTCGGTGGTAACCAGGTGCTGGGTCTGTGGGCTAAGTACCGTCTCAAGAAGCCGGAGACAAACTGGAGCTCCTCGCTGAATGACATTGTTCAGCGAGAATGGCCGGAAGCCTGGAGCGAAGAGTATGAGCGTCTGCTCTACACGCTTACGCACCTGGTGCACTTGGAACCCTCTCAGGAGAAGCTCCTTGATGAGGTTCTCGCCGGTGAGCAGATTTTCCGCGAGGAATTTGTAGACACCGAAGACTAGTCGCTCACGACTAGTCGCTGAAGAGCAGCACCAGTTATCGGGTTCTACAACCGGTTAAACGCAAAAGGGGTGGGTGACCCTGGACTATTCCAGAGTCACCCACCCCTCTTGTTGCTCTCAGAAGCCCTACGCTTCCCTCTGCGCCTCGTATGCGCGCACCTCAGCCAACATCTCTGCGGCGAGCGCATCGACCGTCTCACGGTCGTACGGGCGAAGAGCGTACAGCTCCTCCATAACCGACGAAGCCATCCTAGAGGACCACGCCCAGGCGTGCCGCCAGGATGTCACGCACCAGCGCGCCACCGCCGACGGTGGTGTCCGCCAGAGCCTTCACAGCCCACGCATCCACAGCCGCCAACGCCGCCGGAGCGTTCAGGTCCTCGCCGAGTGCCTCACGTACAGCGGACAGTAGCTCAACCGCCGCCTCATCGGTGACACCTTCGGAACCCTCACGGCCCTCAGCCACCGACACCGCATGACGGTAAGTATCCAGGCGAGCCTTCGCGTGCTCGAGCAGCTCATCAGTCCAGAACCAATCCGAACGGTAATGCTGACCCATAATCGCCAGGCGCACCGCGTTCGCGTCCTCACCGGCTGCGCGCAGACGCGAAACCAGCACCAGGTTGCCGCGGGACTTGCTCATCTTGTGGCCGTCCAAACCGACCATGCCGGTGTGCGCGTAATGCTTAGCGTGCGGGCGTGCAGACACAGCCCACGAATGGCCCGCACCCAGGTCGTGGTGCGGGAAGGTCAAGTCGTTACCGCCAGCCTGAACGGTCAGCGAACCATTCACAAAACGGCGGGCAATCATCGTGCACTCAATATGCCAGCCCGGGCGGCCCGCGCCCAGCTCGCCGGCATCCCAGCTCGGCTCGCCCTCACGCTCAACACGCCACAGCAGCGGATCCAACGCGTCACGCTTACCGGCACGGTTCGGGTCACCGCCGCGCTCCGCGAAAATCTCCAGCATCTCATCACGGGTCAGGTGGCAGACCTCGCCCGGTGCCCACGAGTAGCCCTCAGCGTTCGCGGGCAGCTCACGCACAGCCTTCAAGTCCAGGTACACGTCGCCGTCAGGATGCACCACACCCTGCTCATCCGTGAAACCGGGCACGCGGTACGCCAGGCCGCGGCGCAGCAAATCCTCAATCAGCGGGAACAGCCACTCAATGGACTCCACCACACCCACATAGTGCGCCGGCGGAATCACGTTCAGCGCCTTCATGTCGGTGCGGAACAGCTCCGTCTGATCCTCAGCCAGCTCACGCCAATCCACATTCGTGGCGGTCGCACGCTCCAGCAGCGGGTCGTCCACATCGGTCACGTTCTGCACGTACGTCACCGGCACGCCCGCATCCAGCCAGGCACGGTGCAGTAGGTCAAAAGCAACATAGGTGGAGGCGTGACCCATATGCGTCGCGTCGTACGGGGTGATACCGCAAACGTACAGGCTCGCCGCCTTATCCTCCTGAACCTGAACAATCTCACCGGCAGAAGTATCAAAAATGCGCGGCAGCGCAGCCTGACCGGGCAGAGTCACAGAGGCGGGGGCATCCCAAGCTCGCATGGGTTTCCTTTCCGTAAAAACGCCCACACCGGTGGACGCGCCACACCCGCCGCCCGGCCTAAGGGCATGCGGGTGCCAAAAAATCTACTCCAATAAGAATACCCGCCCGTGAGAAACTCACGGACGGGTATGTCATATCACGCTGAGGGCTAAAGCCTTAGAACGCCGAAGAAGTAGCGTTCAGAACGCCAGTGCCCAGACCAACGAAAATCAGGATACCGAGCGCAATGCGGTACCAAATGAAAATGCCGTAGGACTTCGAAGACACGTACTT
>ERZ772779.667-NODE-667-length-15377-cov-19.267263_pt1 | contig 15377 bp, 8 predicted proteins | sample MGYA00511360_ERZ772779 | MGnify/ENA primary metagenome ERZ772779 (study PRJEB29015, sample SAMEA2738112) | human oral metagenome | biome: human oral; feature: human-associated habitat; material: saliva | place: China | collected 2231 ...
CGAACGAATAATAAGAACATCGGAAGCCTGTGTCGGGGAATAAGAGTCAAACCATGCTTGATGTAACGAACGAATAATAAGAACATCGGAAGCCTGTGTCGGGGAATAAGAGTCAAACCATACTTGCTATATCGAACGAATAATAAGAACATAGTAAGCCTGTGTCGGGGAATAAGAGTCAAACCATGCTTGCTGTATCGAACGAATAATAAGAACATAGTAAGCCTGTATTAGGGAATAAATGTCATACCATGTTTGATGTATCGAGCGAACAAAAAGAATGCCGTAAGCCTGCATTGCGGTAGGAACCACAGCTGCATACTTACGGCATTAGCCTTTTTCGAACTTATCTTTTTTACTGTTTTATCTCTTCTTCAAGAATGCTGCAGGCTTAGCACTTGTGCTCAAAGGATGGAAGAGCATCACTGGCTGAAGCATATAGGAAACATTGTTAAAAGTTAGCGTGCGTCCTTGTTGGGCATACTTATAGATAGCGAGTGCATTTCCATTAAATGAACCAATAGGGAAACCCAGTTTTCCTAAAGCATTATAAGACTGGATGTAAGCAGCACTCGCAGCATTACTCTCAAGGAGACCAGCAACCATGCCATCCTCCTTAGAGTAAGTCATTCGTGCTGTCATTGACAGATTAGGTGAAGCATAGATGTCATAGATAGCAGTAACCATGCTCTGGAATTTAGCAAAGTCATCATCACTCACTTTACCAGCGTTATGTGCTGCCGTCTGCTGTTGGATAAGGTTCATCAATACAGCATAGTGTTTAATATCCCAAAAAGCTGTACGATAGCGATATGACGTATTATCCTTCGTTTGTGTAAGGATATATTCACCACCCTTCAATGTCAGTGAGAGGTCAGCAGGATCGAAATAGAAAAGCATCCTCAAACCTGTATCATCAGAGGCGAAAGACAACTTAGTATCAGATAACTTCTTAAAAGTACCAACAAACTGGGTGACCAATGAGTTGATATCAGTTGTTGAGCTTGTCATCTTCAACAAGTCATACCCATAGAGACTATACGTTTTACCATCGAAATCATCTATGCTACCCTGCGTTACAGTAATCGTATCACGCTGCTCTTGGTTCTTCAGAACGAGCAAGAACGTACGAACCTCGCCTGTTGAATTGGCATTAATATGTGCCACAAAAGCAGAGTCCTTATCCTCAACAGATGATACCGCAGAAGCATCAGCAGAATCGGCAAGCACTAAGGCTGGCTCAGCACCCACCTTTGAATAAGGCAACGTAAGGGTTGTATCCTTGTCGCTAACAACAATATTCTTAGCTCCTTTATATTTAAAGACAGCTCCCGACTGCAAGATAGGCAGATTAGTAGAGTCATTCCCATTCTTGATAGTCAACACAGCAGAACGACTGTCGACAGCTGGGTTGTTAGTAACACTGACAACGACCGAGTCGTTCAGCAGTTGTGCCGTAGCCCATGAGTCACTGACAGAGACGGTTGAGCCAGCTGGTGCAGTAAACTTCACCCCACCCTTCTGTGCCGCAGCAGAGAAGAAAAGCTTAGAGTTTACCACATTGACAGGATTCTTACGCAAGTAAGAACTACCTGCGTCATTGTCGTCACTGCAGGCAATAAAGCCTGCAGCAACAGCAAAGAGAATACAAATATTAAATATCTTTCTCATAAAACATTTACTTGTTTAGTTTTACTTGTTTCGCTACAGATGTGGTAAGGCGTGAGCTAAAGTCTACATCAAAGCTTGGAATACGATTTGGCAGATACTGTGGCATCTGTAATGACAGAGTATTGTCGGATGTCTCCTCTGGTAAGATAGCAGGCTTAACAGATGAGGATGAAGAAGACTTCTTCGTTATCACTGGGTTAATCCACATATCCAACATAGCAAAAAGATTCTCTTCGCTAAATGGTTCGCTCGTGTAAGCATTCAGAACAAGGCGATCAGCAGTCAATTTCACATACTTAAGCTGTCCTCCAGCGCTAACGAACAATGGACCACAGAGTGATGCACTGATATCACCACTTTCATTTACAGAGAAGGTAATCAGGTTATAGAAATCTGTATATGTACCCGTACCACGATTTTCATCGATATTAAATGCGTTAGCAATGTAGAAGGTTGCTCTACTATTTCGTATTGTTATCACATTCTGACCACTCTGCATTAAGAACGCTTTTGCGGAAGCCACATAGGTCAATGGGAATACAAAGTCGTCACCATAAGGACTGGAAACATTCAAATAGAACTTACGGTTCGCACCAGAGCCTTCATATCTCAGTCGAGCTTGGCGTGTATTGACCTTGAGAACATCCTTGTTATTGTCACCAGCAACGTATGAAGTCATCTTGAGTTCATAGTAACCCATGAGAGCAGAGAGGTCATATTGCATAACCGCTGCACTTGCTTCATCAATACCATTAGAAATCTTAATCTTAGCACCACGAGCCTTGGTAGCAATCGCGTTGGCGTCTACATCGATGGTAAGCGTGTTGCCCTCCTTAGTTAGGTGAACCCATGAAGCGTCACAGCTGACGTTGAGCCAACTAAGATAAGGTATTGTCTTCTTAATTTTCTTAGCACCATTAGAGACGTCGATAGTACCAATCAGATTGGCAATAACGTTGACATCAATCTTTGATGAAGTAGTCTGAACACCGTTACCAGAGAGCTTTGCAGTCTCTTTATCAAAGTTCAAATCATAGACAGAGGCACCATTAATCGTAATAGGTTCGTACAAACGGATTCCCCTATCAGTAAAGGTATAAGCTGACTCAGCTATAGGAGTATTGCCATCATAGATAGCTAACTGACGATTATCCCTATCAGTAATAACGAGCGTGTAAGCCTTTCCACCAATATTGAGATTGAAATCAGAGAAGACAAAGAGGTTGGTGAGGTCGGTTACCTGCTCTATATAGTCAGTTGCAGGCTCAGAGAGCTTGCGAAGATACATCGTATTCAACGAACGTTTGCCATGAATCTTGATGTAGTCAGACTTTATTTCGTCAATAACAAACTCGAAATCACCTTCCATACCACGATACTCACCCTTCTTTGGAGTAGCATACTTATGGAGGAAAGCATTGTAAGTATCGAACGACAAAACAGGTCCGTCGTCCTCTTTCATCTTATACAATGACTTCACTTCGCCATCATCAGGGTTTTTCTCATAGCGTACAACGGCATCATCACGTGTGAACTTAATAGTATAAGCCACGCCACCGTACCTCTGATTACTCTGTGGGTAATAGTCTAACACCCAGCCATATTGCGATGCTGTCAATGTATCCTGAGCCTTCTGAAGAAACTCTCCCATGCGCTCAGAATAAGGCTTATCAAAGACATTATCCTCCTCAGTCTGACAAGACTGAAGGAAGAATGCTGGCAAAGCAAGTAGGAGATATATAAATAATTTAGTTGCTTTCATTATAGTAATCCTTTCTTGTTAGTTAAGACTTGTAAGATTATAACTGCCATTGACAACGTTGTTCTCACGTCTGATGACAGCATCACGCACCTTATCAAGGTCGACATTAAAGGTCTCCTTATAGTAACGTTTGCAAATCTCAAGCTTCTTCTCAAGTGCTTCTACGCCTGGTTGAGGAGCAGGTTTTCCAGTTTCCTTATCTTTGATAGGGTCTCCATTCGCATCAACAAGAGTAGCCTTCTTAATAATAGCATTCCACTGCGCAGGCGTTGAGATAATGTAAGTACTTACCATCTCGGCAAAGTCCTCACGCTCTTCCTTCTGTGAGTATGCTGAGACGAAGCCACGCTTCTCAAAGCCTTCTCCATACGTTTCAGAACTCCATGAGTCATTAACATAACCATTTGGAGTCACCTTACCGAAGTCACGTGGGTAGTCCTTGGTCTGGTTAACGATATGAACAAACTCGTGGTGAATGGTCTTAAGGAAATATTCATCAAGTAGAGGACGATTGGTCTTATACTTATCAATATAGTTAACACCCAAGAGACGTATCTTCTTTCCACCCTCAGCAGTACCGAGCTTCTGGCTACCACTATTCTCGTATTCGAACTCACCTAAGAAGCTAAAGAGCTTTGGGAAGTAACGACGTGTGAAGTCAATGCCTGCAGCTTCGGTATAAGCTTCTACACAGGTGTACTTAATGATATGTGCTAACTCCACTGACTGAGCAGAATCGGCAGGTACGTCATAGTAAGACATATCCGACTCATTGTCCTCATAACGCCACTGAATCTGAATGTTATAAGGTACTACGAAATTCTTATACAGCCACTTATCAAAGGCTGTGTCTGCTGTCTTGGAAGACTTGATAACGCTCTCGCTTGACAAAGAATCATCTGAGCACGCAGTGAAACCAGTTGCTACTGCTGCCAAGAGCGATAAAGCTAATATGTTATTCTTCATTTCTTAATCCTTTAATTAGCTATTAAAAAGTGTGTGCACCGGCCTGAGCAGGATACTGATTGACCACTGAGAAACTTGGTCCGCTGTAGGCTGAAGGGTTGACGAGTATTGCGTTTGGCACAGCTGTCTTGGTAGGGTTACCCTCAACACCAGCTTCACGAATACTCTGTGGAATCTGAACTGTCTGGCGTGGGTCGTCCTTCTCCAGCCAATCAAGGTTCTTAGAAGGTTTGCCATTAGCACCGATGAGTCGACGAGGAATCTCGATGTTATAACGTCGGATATCCATCCAACGCAATCCCTGATGTACTGTCTCGATACGACGGAAGTTCAACAAGCACTGCAAGAGTGACTCCTGTACGGACCCTTCAGCATCGATAGTGAAGCGAGGGCTGATGTGCTTCTTGAAACTTGGTACCATCTTATCGGCATCAGCGTATGCGTATGGCACTGAATTAAAGTAAGTTTGCACACTTGAAGGTGTGAGCGTCACGCTGGTATTGAAGTAGTTGTGCATCCAAGTGTTCATATCTGCACAGGCAGCATCGTTCTGTCCAAGCATGATTTCAGCCTCAGCACGATTGAGCAAAGCCTCATCCATAGTGAAATCAACATTCAGTGTGCGGAGAAAACCCGTACCAGTTGTCGTATTGATAATCTGTATCTCACGTGGAAGTTTCATCAATAAAGCAAAGTTAGCCTCACCTTGATTAGCGGTAAATGGCTTCCAGATGGTGTTTGCAGCTGAACCCCAAATATTATTACTCATAAACAACTCGGTATCTGCCAAGTAGTTAGTGAGGGTATAACGCTTATTTGACACCCATGGAGCAAGTGCCATACCCGCACTGCTGACACTGGTTTGAACAAGGAGGTTACAGCCTGCAGAAGCACTACAATAAGCCTCAGCAATCTTCACTGCCTGGTCTGAATTGCTCAAAGGCATAGCCTGCAATGTTTTATAGTCACGCAGATAAGCAGCAGGATTACTACCCAACAGTTTGTCAGCATATTCTTTTGCTTTCTCCCATTTCTCATAATAAAGGTAGAAGCGAGTAGCAAAGGCGTAGGCAGCCTGCTTATTGAAGTGGTACTTTGGCACCTCGTATGTATCGTTAATCAATGGTATACCCGCCTCAATATCAGCAGCAATTTTTGCATAGAAATCAGCTACCGTACCACGATTACTCTGCTCTGCAGCAGCGGTGAAGTCAGCTATTCCAGTAGCATAATAGAGTCCCGGATCAGTCTGACTGGTCTTACCATTATAAGGACGGCAGAACTCATTGGAAAGAATGAAGTGGTTATAAGCACGGAGCAGCAGCGCCTCACCCTTTGAGTTGCTGAGTTGCTCATTCTTTGCACCACCTTGTTCCTCAATAGCAGCCAAAGCCTCATTAGCCTTGTAGACGCCATCATAATATAACATCCACACCTGTTCAGGAGAGTCGTTACCTCCCTCTGTCTGCTCTTGCCAGAAGAAGTATTGGTCATTACCACGGCTTCCAAGACTGTTATCACGTCCCATATAGTCCGTATTATCAGACATCCACTCGTTAAAGAGGGTTGGCGTACGGTCTGGATAGGCTGTTACGAGCAGTCCCGCAATCTTCTTTGGTGTATCCAAAGTAGTACGGTTATCTGGCAACGTATCCAATTGGTCAGAGCAAGATGCAAGTATCGCCACAGATGCAAGCATCAAACTGCCCATATATATGATATTCTTAATTTTCATATTCGTTCTATATTAAGTTACTTCTGGTGCTGGTTCAGTTTCTTTCCCATAGCCTGTCAGTTGTCATCTGACAATCCTCAGTCTTGTTAGGGTTTATCCTTATTATCATTAAAGATAGTGATATTCCCAACTGAACCGCCACCTAAGTTAAAATATTAAAGACCTAATCTCAATGTCAAGGTGAACTGCTTTGGAACTGGTGCAGCCACACCACCTGTATTGAAGAACTCTGGATCCTGACCATTCAGCTTCTTGTCTGAATAGAACAGGAAGAGATTCGTTGCCTGAAGCTTCAATCCTAAGCTGCTAACGCCAATACTTCTAATCATTGCTGCAGGGAAGTTATAACCCAATGAGATTTCCTTCATACGAATGAAGTCGCCCTTTGCGATACGAACATCAGAATAGTTATAAGCATTGTAAGCAATATCCAACTGCGTGTTGTTACGGTTCTGACGACGTGAAGCAATCACTGGGATATTCGTAACAGCCTCATCACCACTGTAGGCCCATCGATTACGGAACTCCTTAGGTAGGGCGTCCATATCGTCATAGCGGTTATTGAATATATGGTTCAGTCGAACTTTATTACCAAAGCTATATGTTACGAACACATTGAGGTCCCAGTTCTTATAACGGAAGACGTTACCAAATGAGCCTGTTGTCGTTGGCTCAGCAGGACCTTCGTACTTCAAGTACTTAATCTTCTGCTGATCACGCTCTTGAAGGTTAAGGTCTGAGACCGTTCTTCTACCATTCTCGTTCATATATGTTGGTAGACCCTCACCATCAAGTCCTGCGAATGGGATACTAAAGATAGAGTTTGCAGGATAACCTACAAGACTATAACCAGTTCCCTGTACGAGGTCAACGACACGAGCATGGGTGAAGAGACTTGTAATCTCATTATGTGTCCATGAGAAAATGAAGTTTGTTTCCCAACTGAAGTCCTTTGTCTTGATGTTTTGTGTATTCAATGAGAACTCCACACCATTTGATTTCATTGAGGCAACGTTCGCAAGGTTGTAAGAACCCAACTGTGGATGGTTCACGTAACCGATAAGGTCACTATTGCGACGCCAGTAGAAGTCTGATGTAAGATTGATACGGTTATCAAGGAAACCAAAGTCGAATCCGAGGTTGAACTCACGCTTCTTCTCGTAAGTAAGGTTCGTATTACCGAACTCCTCATCGTATCCTGTCTCTTGAATAGAGGTGAATGGACGCCAAGGCACTGTTGCTGTGAAGATTGGCAATGAGTTGGTTACAGGAGGACGGTCACCGGTAAGTGAGTAGCTGAGGCGCAATGTTGCATGTGTCAACGCCTGCTTAAACAGCTTACTGAACCAACCTTCCTCATGTGCATTCCATGCACCAGAGACGTTATAGGTTGGCAGCCAACGAGCTGAGGTAGCCTTACCCAGATAGTTCGTACCTTCATAACGGAAGGTACCCGTTACCTGATAGCGACCCTTATAAGAATAGGTACCTGTACCGAAGTAAGCAAGACTGCGGATGTGGGTATTTGACAAACCATAGTAGTTAGATCCCTGCTCTTGGAACATCTTGAAAGCACGATAGTTCAGCTTTGCAATCTCACCAGCATCGAACATCATACCCCACTCACGGTCGAAGGTTGCCTTACGGTCAACGCTGTTACTCTCCACACCTGCGTAGAGGTTTACGATATGAGTGTCGTTGAATACATCATTATAAGCGGCAGAGAGACGTGTGTCCCAGCCGAAGAAATTATTACCAGTCCTATCGAGAATACCGCCTTCTTTGAGGATTGACTCTGGAAGAGCAAATGGATTATCAGGATCAGTATAAAGGTATGGATTCGCATCACGGATAGTTGTCGTACTCATAGCACGATAAGCCAATGCTTGATTAGAGTTCTCTCGAACGATATGTTCCATCGTTGAGGCTGCACTCTTCACTGCTATCAAGGCTGTAAGTTTAACTTTTGTGATAGGCTTATAGTCTACACTGGCCTGAACACGGAAGTCGTGCACATTAAGATCCATATAGTTATTGTCCAACTCATTGAAGATGTTGAACGGAGCATAGTTACGTGTGTATGACTCGTTAGGGTCGAGAGTACGTGAGGTGTTCAGAGAGTAAGAGTAAGGGTTGATGTCGAAAGCACGACTAACAGCACCCGTTGTAGGGTCAATCGTACGGCTCAACGAACCAGGAGCTCTCTGTTTACGATAAGAAGCATTAGCGATAAGGTTCAAGCCTATCTGCTTGTTAATATTATAAGTTGTGTTGATATTACCTGTGTAACGCTGAACACGACTTGACTTATACCATCCTGGATCATACATTGCAGAGAGGGAAGCATAGTACTGACCCTTGTCTGTACCACCAGAAGCACTCACTGAGTGGTTGTGCATGATTGAACTTGAGAAAAGCTGGTCGAACCAGTCTGTGTTACGATACTCTGCAGCACGGAGATAAGAGTCACGTGCTGCCTGTGTGTTCTCAAGACCGAACTGTCCCTTAGTAGCATCATACTCAGAGATGAGCTGATACATACGACCATAGACGCCACTTGTAGAGGCGTTAGCGATTTCGGCATAGTTCAAATAGCCCTTCTTCTCCAACTCACGATAAATCTCCATCTGGTCTTGTGAGTTCATGATATTGAAGTTCTTGTAGCTTGGCTTCAAACGGAGAGTGTACTCACCGGTATAGCTTAAATGGCTCTGACCAGCCTTACCCTTCTTTGTTGTCACAACAATCACACCCGCCATAGCACGAGCACCATAGATAGATGTAGCCGAACCGTCCTTTAATATCTGGAAACTCTCAATGTCGTCAGCATTCAGTCCTGCGATAGCAGAAGAAATCAAAGTCTTTGCATCACCTGATGACAACGAACTTGCATCTACATTAGCAATGTCTTCCATGATGACTCCATCAACGACCCACAATGGTTTTGACGAACCAAAGATTGACGTATTACCACGCACACGAATCTTAGGTGCTGTACCGAACGTACCAGATACGTTCTGAACGCTCACACCAGCAGCACGACCTTCGAGCGAACGGCTCACATCCGCCATACCATCGAGCTTTGCTTTTGAAGCATCAATCTTTGTTGCAGCACCAGAGAAGAGGCGCTTGTCTTGTTGAGTCATACCAGTTACAACGACCTCAGTAAGCTGATGATTGTCGTTACTAAGGACAACCTTCATGCCATCTTTGGCTGCTACGGTCTGCGTGACCATACCAATGTAACTGACTACGAGTTTCTTTCCTGCAGGAACATCAAGTGTGAAATGACCGTCAATATCAGTGACTGTACCCGTCGTAGTACCTTGTACCATGACAGACGCACCGATAACGGCCTCTCCATCGTCCTGAGAAACTACGGTACCATTAATCTTTGTCTGACCAAATGCTGTCCCTAAAGACAGAAGAAGACCAAACAAAAAGAGAGTAAATCTTTTCTCCATAGATCTCTTTTGATTATTATAAATATTATTGTGTAGTTGTTTCGCTAAACGTTACCCTTATGTTTCACAATGAAACATATCATCAGAGATAGGTCGTAAAATCAAATATATTATCGCTTTCCAGCTCAATTTATAAAGATTTTTACGTCCAATAGATGCAAAATTAAGTATTATTTATAAAAGACACAAGACTTTCCTGATTAAAATTACATTTTCTATTAAAATTTAACTGATTACTTACTAAATTCAACAAAATAGTATGCAAAACACCTATAATTATTAATCTACGCAATTAAAAGACGAGTTGACGGGTTTAGGAGTATGTTGGGTAGTCCTTTAACTGATTTTTGTTTATGACAAGTAAACTTATTGACAAATTAACAAAGTTCTGTTTTCATTCGGTCTCACCCACAACACCAGCAAGCCACACCCACAACCCCTCTCGGCCTCACCCCCAACCCCTCTTGGCCTCACCCCCAACCCCTCTCCGAATGGAGATGGGCGTGATTACCGAAATAGACCTATTGTTAGGAATAACAAACACAAATTCTATCGCCTTTACCACCAAATTCTGTTTATACTTTACACCCAGTCTTTATTTGTCATTATGTTATTCTGTCTTCAAAAAAATCATCTGTCTCCATTTGTCATTATGTCATTCTGTCTTCAAGAATCCCCCTTTCTTCGTCTGTCCCTCTGTTATTCTGTCTCTTAAAAAACACTCTGTCATTATATGTCTTTATGTCATTCTGTCTCTAAAAACACTCTGTCATTATATGTCTTTATGTCATTCTGTCTCTAAAAAAACACTCTGTCTTTACTCGTCCCTATGTTATTCTGTCTCTTAAAAAACACTCTGTCTTTACTCGTCCCTATGTTATTCTGTCTCCAAAATATCCTGACTAAAACACGTACAAATGTCTGACATAAACACTGAGGGATATATATAAAAAACAGACCTATAACTCACCGACAATCAGTAAGTTATAGACTGCAAAGAAGAAGACGCCCTTCTTACCTCAAGAAGGGCGTCTTCAACGCTCAAGAAGGGCATGTTCTTAAACCAAGAAGAGCGTCTTCTTAAATCTTAAAGAGAATGTATAGCTTTTATGTTATCTGTCTTTTCTTATCATCAGATGAACAACATACCCACTTGGAAGACCACCGCACTGACTATCCAGGCTAAGGCTGTGGTGTATCCAGCAGCAAAGAGTGCCCATCCCCAGCTACCTGTTTCACCCTTGATAGCCGCTATCGTCGCCACACAAGGGAAATAGAGCAGAACAAAGAGTAGGAAGGCAAAGGCCGTCAATGTTGCTATAGGCTCTGCTTCCTCATAGCTTACATGGTGCATCGTTGCCACATCCTTTGTTATTAGATTATGTAGTTTGGAGTATTTACCCACCTCACTACTATAACCACTGTCGTCAGAGAAGCTATCATCATTAGAATAGAGCACACCCATTGTTGATGCTACAATCTCCTTCGCACCCATACCTGACAGCAAGCCAACATCCAATTTCCAATTGAAACCCTGTGGACGGAATACGGGTTCGACGGTCTTACCGATTCTGCCGATATAACTCTGCTCCTGTCGAGCCTGTTTTCCCATGTTCGGATCATCTGGAAGAGGAAAATAGCCTAAGGCCCACACGATGATAGAAGCTACGAGAATGATACCTCCCATCTTCTTGAGATACTGCTTACCCTTCTCCCATGTATGGCGACCAATAGCTTTCCATGTTGGGAAACGGTAAGGGGGTAGCTCCATTACGAAGGGAGTGTCCTCTCCTTTTACTACAAAGGCAGAGAACAGACGACTTATCACTACTGCCATCAACACACCTATTATATATAGAGAGAGCATGGCCAGCGAACGATACTTCATGGCAAAGAACGAGCCTGTAATCATCACATAGATTGGTAGACGAGCCGAACAGCTCATCAATGGGAGTATCAGCATTGTCACCAACCTGCTCCTCCGGCTTTCTATCGTACGTGTTGCCATCACGGCAGGTACGTTACAACCGAAGCCCATGATAAGTGGGATGAACGACTTACCATGTAGTCCCATCTTGTGCATAAGCCTGTCCATGATGAAGGCGGCACGTGACATATAGCCACAATCCTCCATATAGGAGATGAAGAAATAGAGTATCAAGATCTGAGGGAGGAATACGATAACGGCGCCTACACCACCGATTATACCGTCGACAATCATATCCTTCACCGGACCGTCAGGCATATTCGTAGAGACAAACTGCCCTAACCAGCCCACACCTGCCTCAATCCAGTCCATCGGATACTGTCCGATGACAAAGGTAGCAGTGAACATTACCAACAAGACAAGGAAGAAGATTGGGAAACCAAAGTATTTGTTTGTCAAGACATGGTCGATGACATGGGTGGTCTGATAGGTGTCTTTCTTATCTCCTGTCGAGTAGTTCGCCTCTTTCAGTGCTCCATTAATAAAGCCATACTTGGCATCCATTATCGCAGTCTCGCTGTCATTGCCTGTCTCTTCCTTAACTCTTGCAGCTGCTGTATCACGATGTTTGAATATCTCGACCGAGTCGCCTAACGGACTAATGAGCTGTTCTACATCCTTGTCATGCTCTAACAGTTTGATTGCGAGATAACGGGTTGAATAGCGCCGATAAAGTTCTGGGTACTTCTTCAGGTGCTCTTGCATCTCTTCAATACCATGTTCTATCTCATGACCATGGTTGATATGGATGTGACGGAACTTAAGTGACTCGTCTTCTGTGCCTTCATAAACGGCAATTATCTGTCGGAAAAGTTCCTGTACACCCCTGCCATTGGTGAACACCGTCGGTATCATCGGTATTCCAAAGAGTTCTGAGAGCTTCTGTGCATCAATATGGTCGCCACGTTGCTCTGTCTCGTCATACATGTTAAGGGCGCAAACCATACGTATGTGCATATCTATCAACTGGGTTGTCAGATAGAGGTTGCGCTCAAGGTTTGAGGCGTCTATCACATTGATGACGACATCTGGCGTCTTGTCTACCAACTGTTTACGCACATAGAGTTCCTCCGGACTATAAGCCGAAAGACTATAAGTGCCGGGAAGGTCTACGAGGTTGAACTCGTAACCATCAAAGGAAGCATGCCCCACCTTCGCATCTACCGTCACTCCCGAGTAGTTTCCTACTCGCTCGTGTGCACCTGATGCAAAGTTGAAGAGCGATGTCTTACCACAGTTCGGATTACCGACAAGGGCCACATTGATGGTGCGGCTCTTTTGTCGTACGGCATCTGACAGCTTCTCTGGGGTTAGTTCTTTGTCGGTGCTGTCGTAGGATGTAGAGCCAGCTGATTGCTCACTTTCCTCATACTCTACGTCTTCTACCTGTGCAGGGTCGACTGTGTCGGGTAATACTTCTATCTGGTCGGCCTCGCTATGACGGAGACTAACCTCATAGCCCATAATTTTGTATTTGACAGGGTCATGCAAAGGCGCATTGAGCAACACCTCAACAGTCTTGCCTTTGATAAATCCCATCTCTATTATTCGTTTCCTAAATCCACCGTGTCCCGATACCTTTAAGATGACACCAGTTTCTCCCGTTTTTAATTCTGATAGCTTCATAAGCCTCAATCATCATTTTAATTCTTATCCAAGAATTATCGTTACTTATTCTTACTTCGCCATGTGTAACAAGCGGCTCGTCTACTTCTTCTCTCGTAAACTCGTCCACTTGCACATATCTGAATAGACAAAGGTAATGAAAAAAAACAAGATAGAAAGTGTTTACAAGCTAAATACCTAATAATGGGGATGGCTAACACCCCTAAACAATGGCTTTAGCTGCTCTATTCCTCACTATGAATTACAACACAAGAAATGGCTTTTGCTGTCCTATTCCTATCTATAATAACAACGAGAGATTCGCTTGCTAAAGGAGCTAATAAAATGTCTCTAAGATGACAAGAAACATCACTTAATATACGAAAAAAGTTTTATTTTGTTTTGCTGTCACATTTAACATTTCACGTAACTATGCTGTAAACAAGCAAGTTAACATCCCTCTCCGACTGACAGTAATGACAGCAAACTTCGTTTTAGGTTTTTTCTTGGTTATTAGAATACAGCAGTAAGAGCATGTAAAAAACCTCCAATTCTTACAAAAAACAACAGGTTTAGGCTGAGACCAAAGTCAAACGCTAAAACTAACATTATCCCCACTACTCGAACAAAGTTACTACATTTATTACAGATTATCAATGAAATAGACTGAATGTTTAATGTATTTTAACCACATAAAAATACTATAAGATTTCCAAAAAAGTCACGGAAGCCTTGGTTTTAGTTGGCTTTTTGGTCAATTATAAGGTTTTGTCTTATTGCTCACGGACATACCAAAAAGTAGGTATAAACACTGAGATACACGCTCGCTGTAGCACGATATTAATATTACTAATGCTGTTTGGCAAACTATGAAACAATCATTTTTGTAAAGATAATTCATCTTCTTAAAACCAGACTACGGTCTTTAAGGATTAAGAATACGCCTTTCTTGCTCGAAGAAGACGCCCTTCTTGGATGTAGAAGACGCCCTTCTTCACCCTTGAAAGGCATCTTCTTCTTTACTACTACTTAAGTCACTGAACACAAAAGAGTTACAACACCAATAGAGACCACTATTCCCATCCTAAAAGAAGGACACGAATACGCAGCTTTGTAAATATAGTTTATCATAAACAAGAGGGGCATATTCTGTTTACATCAGCTTCACAAACGACAAACACGCAATTTCTCAACCATATAATAGACAGGAACTCAGACACAGAAATGGGAAGAGCAAGCCGAGAAAAGATGGTCGACAAGATACCACATAAATGGTATTTTCATCGTCTTCGATAAACTTTTACAGCGTTTTTAAGGACAGAAAAGAGAATTATCCCTATCTTTGCAACTATTAAAGAGATAAATTCAGTGCTATTAGTCACACACAGCTACATTTATATAAAAGGTGGGATTGGTGCGCACTACAAGTTGAACAACATAAAAAAAAAGGATTTTACGATATGAAAACAGTAGAATTATTATTCCCAAAGGTTGAGAGTACAAAGGCATCCCTCCTTTTGTTGGCATCACGCCTCGTGTTCGGTTTGACCTTTGCGAGCCACGGCCTCGAGAAACTGCAGCATTTCACGGAGACCGCAGCACATTTCCCTGCACCCTTCGGATTGAGTGGTGAGGTAGCTGTAGGACTAAGTATTTTCGGTGAGTTGGTATGCGGTTTGGCCTTTGTCTTCGGTTTTCTCACTCGATTAGCACTGTTGCCGATGATATTCACCATGATAGTAGCCTTCACAACCGTCCATGGCGGTTCGGTTAGCGGTGGTGAGTTAGCCTTCCTCTACCTTGTCATCTTCGTCCTCTCATGGTTCGCTGGTGCTGGTAGATTCTCAGTTGATGGTATCATCAGAAGCAAATTTTCCCATTAAGAGGTAACCAGATTCGTAGCGATTCAACCGTTTACTCTGGGAGAGATGTTCTGTGAGTTCTGTGAGAGAAAAACCTCCCCAGCGAGTTGCTTGTGTGTCATCTCATAGGGTGGGTGCGTTCTCTTTCTCACAGATTTACACAGAAGAACAGAACACACAAGGTTCAATGAAGATGATGGCCCCTCCCCCAACCCCTCCCCCGAAGGGAAGGGGAGTAATCACCGAGATACCCCTATGGGCAAGATGTAGGCTGCTTGTTGCCCCTTATCGGTATCTACGATAGCTGAAACGTTCTGTGTTCTCT
>ERZ772779.668-NODE-668-length-15352-cov-30.567562_pt1 | contig 15352 bp, 14 predicted proteins | sample MGYA00511360_ERZ772779 | MGnify/ENA primary metagenome ERZ772779 (study PRJEB29015, sample SAMEA2738112) | human oral metagenome | biome: human oral; feature: human-associated habitat; material: saliva | place: China | collected 2231 ...
TTGATATCTCTGGAATTAATCTTGATGTAAAGCAGATGAATCTTAAGGTTCCAGCATCAACTGTCTCAGCTGTGTATGGCCAGTATGTGCTAATTGTGCATGATGATGAAATCGCAGATACAATTGCAGGCGAAGCAAATAAATATTCCAGCTCCATGGGAAATACGCTCCTCATGACAGCAAACATCGAGAACAGAGATGAGGTAGGAGAACAAAAGTACGCTGCTCTATCTAAATGTGTTACAGAGTATTGGAATGATAGGAAAGAAAGCTTAGGAATAACTAATGCGTATAATGTAACAAGATATGAAGCAGATAAAATACTCGGTGGCATAACTAATAGCTTCCTATTCCTTGGAGCATTTCTAGGAGTTGTGTTCGCATTTGCAGCTGCTTTGATAATCTACTACAAGCAGATTTCAGAAGGGTACTATGATAAGGACAAGTTTGACATGATGCAGAAGGTGGGAATGTCGGAAAAAGATGTAAGACAGACAATAAGAAAGCAAATAACTTTTGTCTTCTTTGCACCACTCATAGTTGCAATTTTACATGTGGCAGGAGCCTTCAACATGATAAGACTTATCCTAGAAATATTTAGCATATTCAACATTGGACTTCTAATTGAATGTACAGTTATATGCGTGCTAGCATTTGCAATTCTCTACGCAGTAATTTTCGCATTCACAGCAAGAGAATACTACAGGATAGTAAGAAGAAAGATATAGAAAAAATATTGAAGACGAATCAGCCCTGTAAAGCATCAAAAGCTTGCAGGGCTGTTGCTTTAAAATAAAAACATAAAAATTTCGATATAATATGTTAGTATACAATTAAATCGGATATAAATACTCTGTAAGCGTTTTGAAATTTTGGAGGAAGATGAAATGTTAGATAAGAAGGTAACAGATTTACTAAACAAGCAGGTTAACGCAGAATTTTACTCAGCATATCTTTATTTAGATTTTGCTAACTACTACCATGAGCAGGGTCTTGATGGATTTGCTAATTGGTATGAAGTTCAGGCAAAGGAAGAGCGTGACCACGCTATGCTAATCAGAACTTATATTATAGACAATGGCGAGAGAATGATCTTTGATGCAATCGAAAATCCAACTCAGGAATACGATGGTATGGATGCACCGCTTCATCTAGCACTTCAGCACGAGAGATTCATCACAGGTCTTATTAACAAGATTTACAAGGCATCACACGATGTTGATGACTACAGAACAATGCAGTTCTTTGACTGGTTCGTTAAGGAGCAGCTAGAGGAAGAAAAGAATGCTGATGATCTAATAAAGAAATTTGAGCTTTTCGGAAGAGATCCTAAGGGACTATACGCTCTTAACCAGGAGCTTCTAGGCAGACAGTACACAGCGCCTACTGTAGCAGTGTAATCTAAATCACTCATATATAAAGGACCTGCTTTTTGTGCAAATGAATCGCAGGTTCTTCTATTGAAACCGAAGATTTATGGGACTAATCAATGTTGCATAAGTATAACAAATTTTATACTTGACTAACATAGTCATTGGCTATTAAAATGGCTTTAAATGATAGTTTTGAGTGGGATGTATTTTATAAAATTTATATTCCTAATTTATAAGTTTTAAGAAAAGGAGATTAGAAAAATGAACGTATTGAAGACACTAAGAACATTGGGATGCGGAGTTTTGGTAGGTACAGCAGGACTTAAGGTACTTGCTTCTGCAGACGCTAAGAAGGTATACACACACGCTACAGCAGCTGTAAAGCGCGGAGTAGATGAGGTAATGAAGACAGTAACAAACATCAGAGAAAACTGCCAGGACATCAGTGCAGATGCTGACGAAATTAACGAGAAGCGTTGCCAGGAAGCAGAAGCTAAGATGATTGAGGACGCTAAGGAAGTTCTTAGAGCTGCAGAAGAGAAGGCAGAGGGAGCTGAAGCATAATAGTGCTTCAGTTTTCATATAGGAGGCATTTGGATGAGGTGTAGAATATTACACGAGAGCAAGGGCAGGATGCGTGTGCAGCTAGTGCAGTACCGCATGACCTTTGAAGAAGCGGATATCCTAGATAACTACCTCAGCAGGCTTTCCGGTGTAAAGAGCGTAAAGGTTCACGAGAGAACTAAGGTTGCGATCATAGAGTTTTCAGGAGACGTTAGAGATGACATCATAGATGCTTTATCTAATTTTGATTATGAATCCAACCAGGAGCTTCTCACGACAATAGCTGATAGACAGCTACAACACGAATTCGAAAACAAGCTCTGCCTACACGTAGGCAGACGTGTTTTTTCTAAGCTATTTATACCGATGCCATTAGCAGCTGGAATAATAGTTATCAAGGCCGTTCCATTTATAGTAAAGGGATTAAAGTCACTGGTACATGGTAAACTTGAGGTATCTGTGCTTGACGCGACAAGTATCACAGTCTCAATGCTCAGAGGAGATTTCTCAACAGCAGGAAGCATAATGTTTATGCTTGGAGTTGGTGAGATAATGGAAGACTGGACGCATCGCAAGTCAATCAGCGACCTTGCTAAGGCCATGGCTCTCAATGTTGAGAAGGTATGGACAAGGGCTGAGGATGGAACAGAGATTCTCGTAGATGCAAATACAATCAATGCCGGTGATATAGTAATTGTAAGAACCGGAAATGTCATAGCAGTAGACGGTAAGGTCATCAGCGGTGAGGCTCACGTAAGCCAGGCTTCTATGACTGGAGAGTCAATGCCAGTGCGTAAGTACGAGGGAAGCCTTGTATATGCAGGAACTGTAGTCGAAGAGGGCGAGATTGTCATCGAGGCAGAGGGCTCACTTGGAAACAGCAAGTACGACAGAATCATCACCATGATTGAGGATTCTGAGAAGCTAAAGTCTTCGACAGAGGATAAGGCATCAAAGCTTGCAGATAGACTTGTTCCATACACATTCGGTGCGACAGCGCTTCAGTATCTCATTACAAGAGATATAACAAGGGCGACATCGATATTGATGGTAGACTTCTGCTGTGCACTTAAGCTTTCAATTCCTATCGCAGTTCTTTCAGCGATGAGAGAGGCGGGCGAGTACCGCATGACTGTCAAGGGCGGAAAGTTCCTAGAGGCAGTAGCTGAGGCAGACACTATAGTATTTGATAAGACAGGAACACTAACAGAAGCAGTTCCAAAAGTTCACAAGGTTGTGCCTTTCAGCGATATCAATGAGGATGAGTGCCTCAGAATCGCAGCTTGCCTAGAGGAGCATTATCCTCACTCGATAGCAAACGCTGTCGTTAAGGAGGCTATGGTAAAGGGACTTGACCACGAGGAAAAGCACAGCAAGGTAGAGTACATCGTAGCTCACGGAATTGCAACTACGCTTGATGGACAGAAGGTTTGCATCGGAAGCCACCACTTCATATTTGAGGATGAGGGCTGCACAATAGATGAAGATAAGAAACAGGCCTTCGAAGAGCTGCCAAACGAGTACTCGCATCTATACCTAGCTATAGATAAGAAGCTTGTAGCGGTAATTTTGATAGACGATCCTATCAAGCCTGGCGTAGCAAAGGCAATCAAGCAGCTTAAGGCTCTCGGAATCAAGAATGCAGTTATGATGACTGGTGACAACGAGAGAACAGCAAGAGTTATCGCAGCAAAGGTCGGAGTGGACAGCTACTATTCAGAAGTACTTCCAGAAGACAAGGCTAATTTCATCAAAGAAGAACGAAGCAAAGGCCACAAGGTAATCATGGTAGGAGACGGAGTTAACGACTCACCAGCTCTTTCAGAGGCGGATGCAGGTATCGCAATCAACAGCGGTGCAGCAATCGCAAGAGAGGTTGCTGACATCATGATTGGAAGCGACGAGCTCGACGAGCTAGTAAAACTCAGAGAGATAAGCATGAAGCTTATGAAGAGAATCAAGCTAAGCTATCGTCAGATTTTGGGCTTCAACTCCTTCCTAATCGGAATGGGAATGTTCGGTATGTTTACACCGACTACAACAGCCCTGCTTCACAACTCGTCGACACTTGCGATAAGTCTTCGCAACATGACAGACTTGCTCGAGAAGAAATAGCAATACAAAACACCTATGAAGTAGCATCACAGCGATGCACCTCATAGGTGTTTTTTCATCAAAATGTATGAATTTGTATAGCGCTAGCACGCGTCATGCTCCGAGACGAAAATCGACTCTTAGAGCGGCTCAACAGTATCAGCAACTAGACGACAGTACTTCTTGCCATCCTCGGTGTAGACCTCAAATATGCCTGTCACAGAGGCATTTGATTTTACCTCAGGGAATCCATCTGGATAAGTATGACCAGGCCATACGAACTCTATACCTTGCTGGCAACATGCCTGAGCATCTGCAATTATAATCGCATAGTACTCAGTAACACCACTAGGGTTTCCCTCCTGAGCAGCGTAGACATTGAACTGACCGGACATTCTGATGCGCTTGCCGATGAACTTATCAGGCTCTGTCATCATCTGAAAGACCTGAGCATAAACTACATTAGCGTTCAAATTATTTAGATCAACATCTATCTTATTGCTGTTGGTCTTAGACTTGCTCTTGCTGGATTTGCCTTTTCCGGCATCGCCTGCGACCTCTTTCTTACTTACTTCTTTCTTAGTATTACTCTTAGAATTCTCCTGCTTGTTCTTAGCATCGGAGATAATCTTGGTATCTCCGTTAGAATCCTTATCGCTTGCCTTTCCACACGCAGTTACGCCAAATGCGAGGGTGAGGCAGATGATGCATGCTAAAATCTTCTTCATATCTTTGCCTCTTTTCTCTATATTTCGCTAGCCTAGCTAGCCTTGGCTGTAATCTACCGAGCTAAGACCTCCTTGCCGAAATCCTACCTATCAAAGTGAATACGCCAAAGAAGAACGCATCAACTGCGACGATGGTTGAGCCCACTGGAGTATTTCCGAGAATGGAAATAGCCATGCCGAGGACTGCACACACGACGGACAGGATGGCAGAGCAGATAGTAACAGACTTGAAACTGTTATATACCCTCATGCTCGAGAGCGCAGGGAAAATTACGAGCGCCGAAATTAGCAGAGAACCAACTAGGTTCATAGCTAGAACAATTATAACAGCAATCATAACAGCAATCAAGAAATTGTAAAGCTTGACATTCGTGCCAGCTGACATTGCAAAGTTCTCATCAAAGGTAACCGCAAAGATCTTGTTATATAGGAAGATGAAAATCGCTACAACTATGATGGAAAGCACCACGCATAGCAGAACATCGCTGCTCTTAAGCGTCAAAATCGAAGTCGAACCAAAGAGGGTAACGCAAACGTCGCCCGATAGATTCGACGAAGTCGAAAAGATGTTCAAAAGCAGATAACCAAATGCTAGGGAGCCGACGGAGATCATCGCGATGGTAGCATCACCTTTGATCTTTGTATTCTGTCCAGCCCTGAGAATCAAAATCGCAGATATAACAGTGATTGGAAGTATTATCAAAGTCTGATTTGTCACCTTGAGCACTCCAGCGATTGCCATGGCGCCAAAGGCAACATGTGAAAGCCCATCTCCTATGTAGGAAAATCGTTTAAGCACCAGAGTTACACCTAGCAGGGAAGAGCAGAGAGCAATCAGGATTCCGACAATAATCGCATATCTGACAAAGGGATATTCTAAATAATGCATGAAGTCGTTAAAAAGGCTAGTCATTAGATTGCCCCTCTCTTTCTAAAAATATTTGTCCAATAGGACTGTTAACATATTCCTGCGTAGTTCCGTAAAATATAGTGTGTCCAATGTGAAGAATATGGCTTGCGTACTTCACCGCAGCGTTCACATCGTGAGAAATCATAATAATGCTGATTCCTTCCTCGTTCAAAGACTTAATGGTCTGATACATGCCCGCAGTAACCCTAGGATCAAGGCCAGAAACAGGCTCATCTAGGAGCAGGAGCTTTTGCGTAGCGCAAAGAGCCCTGGCGAGCAAAACGCGCTGCTGCTGTCCGCCCGAAAGCTCGCGGTAGCAGCGCTTTGATAGATCAGTTATCTCCATCTTCCTCATGTTTTCTTCAGCTAAAAGCTTATCGGATTTAGAGTAGAATGGACGAAGTCCCATGCGCCCCTGACAGCCAGAGAGAACAATCTCCCTAACAGAAGCAGGAAAGTCGCGCTGAACGACAGTTTGCTGCGGCAAGTAGCCGATTTCGTTAGATTTCAGCCCATCACCCGTCTTGAGCTTTCCGGAGATAGTCGGAATAAGCCCTAGGATGCTCTTGATGAGCGTGGTCTTTCCCGAGCCGTTTTCTCCGACGATGCAAAGGTAGTCGCCTTTGTTTACCTCGAAGTTTAGATTTTCTAATATTACCTTGGAATCATATCCAACCGATAGATTTTGACAGATGATTTGAGCCATTTTTCCTCCTGCAGATGTTTATTTGAGCGCCTCTTTTAGAACCTCGAGATTCTTTTCCATGATTCCAAGATAAGTAGCGCCGTCTTTGACATCCTTTGCTGTAGTGGACTGCATTGAGTCCATAGTTAGTACCTTTTGATCTTTATTCTTAGTGTTGTCTACAACTGTTTTAGCAATCTTGTGATTCTTGCCTTCTATAGTAAGGACATTGTTTAGTCCGAGTTCGTCAATCTTCTTAGCTAGGAAGGTGACAGTCTCAAAGCTTGCCTCTGACTCAGCAGAGCAGCCAACGAAGGCAGCGTAGTAATCTAGACCGTAGTCGTTTACGAGATATCTGAATGGGAAACGATCACCGAATACCAAAGTCTTGTTCTTTGCAGAAGCAACAGCCTCAGCATACTTCTTGTCTAGATCGTCTAGCTTCTTAGCATAGCTCTTATAGTTAGCTTCATAGGTCTTAGCGTTGTCCTTATCAACCTCGGATAGAACACCAGCGATCTTCTTAGTGAAAATCTTTGCATTCTTGAGGGATAGCCAAACGTGCTCATCGTACTCGACTTCTTCCTCTTCCTTGCCGTCCTTAGCTTCCTCAGCATGCTCTTCTTCCTCTGGCTGCATGCCTTCCTTAACTTCTTCTTCCTTAGCCTTATCGCCCATTACGTCCATGAGATTGATAACCTTAAGGTTCTTATTCTTAGCCTGCTTGAGAACGTCCTCAACCCACTCGTCAGATTCGCCGCCAACATAGATGAAAACATCAGCCTCTGAAATCTTTGCGATATCAGCAGTAGATGGCTGGTAGCTGTGAAGGTCAACGCCCTTGTCTAAAAGCATAGTCACATCAGCCTTGTCAGCCTTGTCACCTAGAATCTGCATAACCCAGTCGTACTCTGGGAAGATTGTAGTAACAATCTTGATCTTCTTATCTTTTGTATCTTCACCAGATTTGGAAGTGCCACAGCCACTAAGCGCGCAAACAGCAAGCACTGCAACAAGCATTAAAGTGATAATTTTTTTCATTATTTCCTCCATCAAAAATAACAGTAAAACGTAATAAATTGCACATCAAAGCGTGCAATCAAGGCTTAATCAATTAAGTTTTTAGCATTGATTAGTTACGGCAATTACCGCAGATACCATAGAAAACGGTACGCATATTATCAAAAGCAAAGTTATGGTCCGCAAGAAGGTGTTCCTCCAAGGAATCAAGTGCGTCACAGGTAATGTGGAAAAGCTCGCCACACTTCTCACACTTGCAGTGATAGTGGCGTCTGTTATGAGCATGCATGTGCTCGCCTACATAGACAAAGCAAGCTGGGCTAGATGCGTCAACGATGTACTTTTCGACAAGACCCTCGTCAACCATTCTCTCAAGCTGACGGTAGACAGTAGAGGTTCCAATGCTTTTGCCGAGTGCGCTAAAGTGCCCGCAGATTTCAGCAACCGTGGTGTGCTCGCCAGCGATTGTCTCAAGATAGCTCTGAAGCTCCTTGCGCTGATTCGTATTGTATTGTCCTTTCGCTTTCATATGCAAATCTCCTTAAATTGAAAACCATTCTCATTTTATACCCATGGGAAAAGCCCGTCAATATGAAATTCATTTTCAAATTGAAAAAGGCGCGAAAAAATTTTGATAAAAAATATAAGTTTTTTTCAAAACGTAACATATGTTACCGAGTTTTGATGTAGGGGCACATATAATGGGCACATAAGGAAATCGTTTATAAATCTTTTGAGATATAGAAAAGAGGAGAAATATGGAAAATAAGATGTTTTGTTATCAGTGTCAGGAGACAGCCGGCGGTAAGGGCTGTACAGTTCAGGGTGTCTGTGGAAAGACTGCAGAGGTTTCAGGACTTCAGGACGTACTAATATATGCGACAAAGGGACTTTCAGCAGTAACAACAGCACTTCGTAAGGAAGGCAAGAAAGTTGCACCAGAAGTAGATCAGCTAGTTACATTCAACCTATTTGTAACAATCACAAATGCTAACTTTGATGATAAGTACATCGAGGATAGAATTGCTTTGACTCTAAAGATAAAGCAGGAGCTACTTGCGCAGCTAGACGACGCTTCAGTACTTCCAAGCGCAGCAAAGTGGTACACAGAGGATAGAGCTCAGTACGCAATCATGGCAACAGCAACAGGAGTTGGTGTACTTGCAACAGAAAACGAGGACGTTCGTTCACTAAGAGAGCTTATCACATACGGACTAAAGGGACTTGCAGCATACAGCAAGCACGCAAATGCACTACTAGAGGCTGACCCAGAAGTTGATGCATTCATGCAGGAAGCACTGGCAAAGACACTAGACGACACACTTTCAGCAGACGATCTAGTTGCTCTAACACTAGAGACAGGTAAGTACGGCGTTTCAGGAATGGCACTACTAGATAAGGCAAACACAGGAGCATACGGAAACCCAGAAATCACAGAAGTACAGATTGGCGTTAGAAAGAACCCAGCTATCTTGATTTCAGGACACGACCTTCGCGATCTAGAGATGCTACTAGAGCAGACAAAGGGAACAGGCGTAGACGTTTATACACACTCAGAGATGCTACCAGCAAACTACTACCCAGCATTCAAGAAGTACGACAACCTAGCAGGTAACTACGGTAACGCTTGGTGGAAGCAGAAGGAAGAATTCGAGAGCTTCAACGGACCTATCCTAATGACAACAAACTGCATCGTGCCACCTAAGGACAGCTACAAGGATAGACTATGGACAACAGGAGCAGCAGGCTTCCCAGGATGCAAGCACATCGATGGTAAGTACGGCGAAACAAAGGACTTCAGCGCAATCATCGAGCAGGCAAAGCAGTGCCCACCTCCAACAGAAATCGAGACAGGAAGCATTGTCGGCGGATTCGCACACGAGCAGGTATTTGCACTAGCAGACAAGGTAGTTGACGCAGTAAAGAGCGGCGCAATCAAGAAGTTCGTAGTAATGGGCGGATGCGACGGAAGAATGAAGTCAAGAGACTACTACACAGAGTTCGCAAAGGCACTAGCACCAGACACAGTAATCCTAACAGCAGGATGTGCAAAGTATAAGTACAACAAGCTAAACCTAGGAGACATCGGTGGAATTCCAAGAGTACTAGACGCAGGACAGTGCAACGACTCATACTCACTAGCACTAATCGCACTAAAGCTAAAGGAAGTATTCGGACTAGACGACATCAACGATCTACCAATCATATACAACATCGCATGGTATGAGCAGAAGGCAGTAATCGTACTACTAGCGCTTCTATACCTAGGCGTAAAGAATATCCACGTTGGTCCAACACTACCAGCATTCCTATCACCAAACGTGACAAAGGTTCTCGTAGACAACTTCGGAATCGCAGGAATCGGATCAGTAGAAGAGGACATGGAGCTATTCTTCGGCTAAAGCATACAGGATGACAAATCACATATATCAAAGGAGGAGTTTCGCAAAAGCGAGCTCCTTTTTTGTTGCATTGATTTAGCAGTGGTCATTGAACGATAGAAATGAAGAAATAAGCGCCACAAAGCTGGTGCTTATGATTGAAAAAAATATAGCGAAAATAATTAAATAAATGTTATAATATTTACAAGATATTATATATTGAAACACTAAGACACAAAACGCGAAATCTAAATCATAAATGGGAGGAATAAATGGATAGCAATAAGAGACCAGAAAACATGGAGAGAATCACAAGCGCGGCGCTAGCAGAAGCCTTCATCGAAGAGCAACTAAAAGCCCTACGTGAGCAGATCGGAGACAGAAAAGTGCTCCTTGCACTCTCAGGCGGAGTAGACTCATCAGTAGTAGCAGCACTCCTCATCAAAGCCGTAGGAAAGCAACTAGTGTGCGTACATGTAAATCACGGACTCCTCAGAAAAGGAGAGCCAGAGCAGGTAGTGCAGGTGTTCCGCGATGAAATGGATGCAAACCTCGTATACGTAGACGCAACCGATAGATTCCTAGATAAACTCGCAGGCGTCGAAGAGCCAGAAGAAAAGAGAAAAATCATCGGAGGCGAGTTCATCCGCGTATTCGAAGAAGAAGCACGCAAACTCTCAGGAATCGACTTCCTCGCACAGGGCACAATCTATCCAGACATCCTCGAAAGCGGAAACGTCAAAGCCCACCACAACGTAGGCGGGCTCCCAGAAGACCTTCAGTTTGAACTCGTAGAGCCAATCAAGCTCCTATTCAAAGACGAAGTAAGAGTAGTCGGAAGAGCACTCGGCCTCCCATCAGCCATGGTAGATAGACAGCCATTCCCAGGTCCAGGCCTAGGCGTACGCTGCACAGGCGCAATCACAAGAGATAGACTCGAAGCCGTAAGAGAATCCGATGCCATCCTCAGAGAAGAATTCGCAAAGAACGGACTCGAAGGCAAAGTGTGGCAGTACTTCACAGTCGTGCCAGACTTCAAATCCACAGGCATCAAAGGAGGATCAAGAAGCTTTGAGTGGCCAGTAATCATAAGAGCCGTAAACACAGTAGATGCAATGACAGCAACAGTAGAGAATATCCCATTCGAACTGATGCAACATATCGTAGAAAGAATCACAAGCGAAGTCAAAGGCGTAAACCGTGTACTCTATGACTTCACCCCAAAACCAAGCGGAACAATTGAGTGGGAGTAAGGCTGACGGCTTCGACGACAGCCTTACGACTACCCAGCGAGGCCGAGCTCCGCTCCGCGGGGCGACGGGGGAGCTGTTGGTAGCCCCTCAGCAAGGGTCAGGAGACGAAAGCAAGAGTGAACTGTAGGTAGTACCTCCGCAACAGTCAGGAGACGAAAGCGAGTTAAAGCACAAAGCTTGAGTCACTGAATGACTGTGTATTGAATCGCGAAGTTCGAGTCCCTGAGCTACTGCGAGTGGGAGTGTATGTTTCGGGGAATGGCTTGCTTTGTGATTTCAGGACAAGCTATTAAACCCGAGCAACACATTAATATAGATGTGTATGGTTAGGGTTTATTTTATTAAGTTATTGCCAATTGCTCACGCGATGGCTTAACTGCAGGTAGCCCATCTGCAAGGGTCAGGAGACGAAAACGAGAGAGAACTACCAAGTGAAGACAAGCATTTACGAAATCTGAACTGTAGGTAGTACCTCTGCAACAGCCAGGGGACGAAAGCCAGTAAGATACGAAGCTTCTATCATCCATATTCTTGTGTTTTTTCTGATGATGTAAAGAGAGTATCATTTAAGGATGAACGAGGGGGAAATAAATACTGCTATATGTTCTTAAAACAAATGATATTGCAACAGAAAGAAAAATATCGTTATGTGTATAAGTTTAATGGTGATAGGATGGCAAGGCAAAAAATTATGATGCCGGTGGATGAAGAAAACAAAATTAACTATAGCACTATTGAGAAATATATGAGAGTCAAAGAATTGAAAAGTATTATTTCAATATTAAAAAATGAGGAGAATTGAAATATGGGGAATAAAGTGTATTATGGAGAATATTCTCTAGACCATTGGATTAAATTGATTTTAAAGAAAAATATAGTTTTGCCAGATTATCAGAGAAATTTCAAATGGACTCTGAAAACAAGGGAAAATCTTATTAAATCATTAAAAGAAAAGAAATTTGTACCTCCTGTGACAATTGGATTTTTTTCTGAGAACGGAAAAAATGAAAATTTAATTATTGACGGGCAACAAAGACTTACAAGTATTTTATTATCGGTACTAGGATATTTCCCAGATCGGGATGCTTACAAGAAATATATTGACAAGAAGAAAGAACCTGAAAGGGAAGATAAAATCAAATTTCTAGACGGAAATGATGATATAGAGGAGATAAAAGAAAATTTAGATGAACAAGATGTTATTGATTGGTCTTTTTCTGACCTGTTGGAGCAAGATAAAGATTTAACAGTGGAGCAATTGAGAAAAAAAATAGAGAACATTAAATACTTTAAGCCATTGGACAATGGAGATGAAAAAATAGATAAAAACTTTTTGCAGAATACATATCTTGGTTTCTCATATTTGGTTCCTAAGAAAGGAGGACAACAGGATTATTATTCTTCAGTTTTCAGAAATATAAATAATCAAGGTATGAAGCTTTCTTTCCAGGAAAGCAGAAAAGCATTATATTATTTAAACAAAGATAAAAAAACCTTCTTTATGCCTAATTTTATTAAATTAATGAAGGGCGAATATAGGATGGACTTTGTTCGATATATTTCAATTTTATCACAATATGAAAAACACAGAGAAACCACAGAATTATGTAAAGGATACGGTGGTAGTAAAGATAAAATAGAAGAATTTTATGAAAAATATATTGATGTAATAATTAATAATAAAGAAAGTAATGATTTTTATTCTTATAACGAATTGTTTGGAAACGATGGACATGAAGATGGGTTAAGTAAATTAGAAAAAATAATAAAAGATTCTAAGTTATATTTAAAAGAGTTTGAATCAATTATTGATTGTGATATGTATTATTTTGGATTAATTTATATGATTTTATTCAAGAAAAAAGGTATTAGTTTAGACAATTGGAGCAATTTAGAAGAGTGTTTAAATAAACAAATAAATATATATAGGGCAAGGTATTTTGATGAAAATGGGAAACCAACATCTGACTATGTAAAAATTAAGTACGAAAGTTTACATTATAGGAATCCGTCGGCTTTGAAATATCTTCGAGAACGTGTATCTAAATCGATAGAAATCTATAAGAAAGTGATAGGTTAAATTTATGGCTAAGCATAATGACTTTATTTTCAGTTCAATCGAACATGTGTTGGAAGAAGGAATTAATGCACTTTCTTCAATTAGTGATGGTATTGAGACCTATCCTTTAAATGAATATATTATGAAATCTATTTTTTTAAAAATGACAGGTTTTCAGGAACAAAAATTTAAGTGCATAGCATGGGAGATGGCAACAGAGGATTATGAGTTTAGACGTATTTTTTTGAACGATTTTGCTAAAGAAGGATTCTCTACTTATGATTCTAAACAAAAATTATATAAAGCATTAATGGAAATATTGGAACGAAGTGAAATTCCTGAGGAAGTGAGAAAAACTATTGTTGATGAATCGAGAAATTGCATTGTTAATTTAATTGATGATTCAAAAGTTAAATATTGGAATGAATATAAATATAATGATTTTAAGGGTAAGATAAAGAGTATAGTTAGCTATAAAAACATAGCAAGAAAATCAGAAAACAAAAATAAAGCAGTATATAATTTATTAGAAAATAATGTTCAAATTATTTATGAAAAATTGTATAGAAATCGTAATCGATTAGCGCATAATACAATATCATATCAACAAAATTTACCTGTATTTGAAGAGATGGAAACGGAAGAGTTTGGTTGTAACAATTATTTTGTTTGGTTTTATTTGTTAATTATTATTGATAAAATTATGGTGAAGTTATACGAGGAATTTTGTGATATTAGAGTTGAATTGATTTAAGTAAATTAAATTATTTAGTACGCAGTAAGTATAAAAGTTCCATCTGGAACTGGGACTGGAATGGGTAAAAAGATCTAAAAACGAGCTTAAATTAAACGGATTTCTCAGCACACAACAAACGAAAAACCTTTATTTTGAACGCTTTGGGACATAATGGACAGTAGAAAAAGAAGAGTGGGAGTAGCCTCGCTCCCATCGTTGCGAGGCTGCAACTACCCAGCGAGACCGAGCTCCGCTGTGCGGAGCGACGTGGGAGCTGTTGGTAGCCCCTCCGCAACAGTCAGGAGACGAGAACGAGTGCGTTAGCACGTAGCTCGAGTCCCTGAGCTACTGCGAGTGGGAATAACAGAAGCAAATATATTACTGTTGCAAAACCGTTGAAAATACAGGGTTTTAGTGGTTTTACTGTAGCGAAATTCTCCGAATGATACTGTTTTGATACTAAAAGCAAGAAAAAGCAGGTCTGAAAGGGAGTTGTTGAATCTGAGTATGGGATTTCAGAAGATACTAGATGTGAATCATAATGAAATAGATTATTCTAAAAGTCTGCATTTTAATTTAGATTATTGAAAAGGTTAAAAAGGTGAGTATATAGTGGAGAATATAAAATTTGAAGCAGTACTTGTAGAGAGTGCAAAGCTTCCAATGGTTAAGATTGACCGCGAATTATTTCTCAGGAAAGAACTACGAGACAGATATAGTCAAGAGACTGTGGAGAAGGCGATTCAATATAATCCGGCATATGCTGGAATATGTGTAGAAGATATTAATAAAATTGCTAAAAGTTGTATAACAGCAGAAACGACAAAGGTAACTGCTCTATCAGCAGCAGCGGGATTGCCGGGTGGATTTATTATGATAGGTACAGTTCCAGCTGACTTAGCTCAATATTTTGGACATATTCTCCGTATACTTCAAAAATTGATATACCTTTATGGTTGGCATGATTTAAGTCTTGATTCTAAAGAAATGAACGAGGAAACAAAAAATTTACTTACTTTATTTGTCGGCATAATGTTTGGCGTAAATGGAGCAGTAAATACCGTAAACAAATTAGCAGCTCAAGTTGCAAAACAGGTTGTAAAAAAACTCCCACAGAAAGCCCTAACAAAAGGAGTAATATATCCTATAGTAAAAAAGGTGGCTACTATATTAGGTGTTCAAATGACAAAGCAAATCTTTGCAAGAGGAGTTGCAAAAGTTGTTCCTGTTTTAGGTGCTGCCGTATCTGGTGGGTTGACTTTTGTTACTTTTAAGCCCATGTCAGAAAAACTTAGGAAATATTTAGCATCTAGCGAATTAGCAAGTGTTGAATACTATAAAAAGATGGATGATGAAACTGTAATTGATATAGAAGTATTAGATGATATTAAATGTGATAGTGAGTAAAATCCGTATAAAACTTTGATTAAAATGATATCTACGGATTTGAGTATTTCTGTATAATCATACTTGAATTTACAATCTAAGCGCAATAAATGAATAATGACTCATTACTTCTGGTAAAATGGTGTTTGCTAAGACATCCAAA
>ERZ772779.679-NODE-679-length-15211-cov-50.953616_pt1 | contig 15211 bp, 9 predicted proteins | sample MGYA00511360_ERZ772779 | MGnify/ENA primary metagenome ERZ772779 (study PRJEB29015, sample SAMEA2738112) | human oral metagenome | biome: human oral; feature: human-associated habitat; material: saliva | place: China | collected 2231 ...
AATGGGTAAAAGAACATGTTATCCACTTGTCTGAAATTACTCAAGCTGATGAAAGCGATATTCCAAAAGTAGACGATTTGTTCAAAAAGCAACAAGCCTTTGGTTATACTCAAGAAGATCTTGTACGTATGATCGTACCTATGGCAAAAGATGGTAAAGACCCTGTAGGTGCAATGGGTGCCGATGCTCCACTTGCTATCTTGTCTGATAAACCACAATTGTTATACAGCTACTTCAAGCAAATGTTCGCACAAGTAACAAATCCTCCAATCGACTCCATTCGTGAGGAAATGGTTACATCTACTCGTGTTATGCTTGGTAACTCTGGTAACTTAACAGATCCAAATAAAGCTGGTACCTATGCGTTGTCCATGCGTACACCAATTCTTACAAATCAAGAATTGGCGTCCATTAAGGCTCTTGATTGCCGTCGAATGAAATCTGTTACATTGCCAATCCTCTTCGACCCAACTAAGGGTGCGGATGGCTTGCGTGATGCGTTGAATGAATTGTGCGAAAAAGCAGAAGAAGCAGCACGTACAGAGCAAAATGTATTGATTTTATCCGACCGTGGAGTTGATGAAAATCATGCACCAATTCCAGCGTTGTTAGCTGTAGCAGCTGTTCATAATCACTTAATTAGAAAAGTATTGCGCACAGAAATTGGTCTTATCCTCGAATCTGGTGAGCCTCGCGAAGTACATCATTTCTGTACATTGATCGGTTATGGTGTAACAGCTATCAATCCTTACTTGGCTCTTGAAACTGTACGCGATTTACAAGCTCGTAAACGTCTTGGTGATATTACACCTGAACAAGCAGAAAAGAACTACATTAAAGCAGCTGTAGGCGGCATTATGAAGGTTATGTCCAAAATGGGCATCTCTACAGTTCGTTCCTACCATGGTGCACAAATCTTCGAAGCCTTGGGATTGAACACCAACTTTATTAATAAGTTCTTCGTAAATACACCAACTCGTATTGGCGGTATTGGTCTTGTAGGCGTTGCCAATGAAGCATTGGCTCGTTATGACCGTGCTTTCAAATCCGACGAATCTGTGCTTGAACCAGGCGGTTGGTATGGTCCTGTAAAAGACGGGGAAGAACATTTATTCAATCCTAAAACAATTGATCTTTTACAAGAATCTCTTATCAACGGCGACTATGCTAAATATAAGGAATATTCTAAAGCCATTCGCAATGATTACCACGTTACATTGCGTTCCTTGATGGAATTGAACTATCCTGTAGGCGGCGGTATTCCTATTGAAGAGGTTGAACCTGAAGAATCCATTGTAAAACGCTTTAAAGCAGGCGCTATGAGTTATGGTGCGATCAGTAAAGAAGCGCATGAAACAATTGCTATTGCCATGAATCGTCTTGGATCTACATCTAACTCCGGTGAAGGTGGCGAAGATTCTGCACGCTTTAAACCATTGCCTAATGGGGATAGCATGAACTCTGAAGTAAAACAAATTGCATCCGGTCGTTTCGGTGTAACTGCTAATTACTTGATTCATGCAAAAGAATTGCAAATCAAATGTGCACAAGGTGCTAAACCAGGTGAAGGTGGTCAATTGCCAGGTAAAAAGGTATATCCTGAAATCGGCAAGGCTCGTCACTCCACACCAGGTGTAGAACTTGTTTCTCCTCCACCACATCATGATATTTACTCCATCGAAGACTTGGCGGAATTGATTTACGATTTGAAATGCGTCAATAAAGATGCTCGCATTTCCGTTAAATTGACTTCCGAAGCTGGCGTTGGTACTATCGCAGCTGGTGTAGCGAAAGCAAAAGCGGATAATATCTTGATTTCCGGTTATGACGGTGGTACAGGTGCGGCTGGTCGTACATCTGTAAAACACGCTGGTGTGCCTTGGGAACTTGGTTTATCTGAAACTCATCAAACATTGATGCTTAACCGTTTGCGTGACCGCGTTCAATTAGAGGTAGACTCTAAATTGATGACTGGTTTCGACGTAGCTGTTGCGGCTATGCTTGGTGCTGAGTTGTTTGGTTTCGGTACATTACCACTTGTAGCTGTAGGCTGTAAAATGGCTCGTGTATGTAACCTCAACACATGCCCTTATGGCGTGGCTACACAAGATGAAAAATTGCGTGCTCGTTTCAACGGCAAACCTGAATATGTAGAAAACTTGATGATCTTCATCGCCCGTGAATTGCGTGAAATCATGGCTCGCTTAGGCATCCGTTCCGTAGCTGAACTCGTTGGCCGTATCGATCTTGTTCGTCAAAAATCTCAAGACGATAACTTCAAATTGTCTCGTGTCGATTTGAAACGTATCTTGTTCCATCCATACATCGATGCGTCTGTTGGTCATATGCATACCATCGATCAAGACCATGAATTGGAACGCACATTGGATATGTCCAAACTCTTGCGTATGTGCCGTCCTGCTATCGAAGATCAAAAACCTATTCGCGCTAAATTGGCTATCAACAACATTAACCGTGTAGTAGGTACATTAGTTGGTTCTGAGGTAACACGTCGTTATGGTGAAAGCGGACTTCCAGATAACACAATCAAGTTGAACTTTGAAGGTTCTGCAGGTCAATCCTTTGGTGCTTTCATTCCAAAAGGCATGACATTAGAACTCGAAGGGGATGCGAATGACTACCTCGGTAAAGGTTTATCCGGCGGTACCATCGTTGTTTACCCACCTAAGAAATCTATCTTTGAAGCTGACGAAAATATCCTTATCGGCAACGTTGCCTTCTATGGTGCTACATCTGGTAAATCCTTTATCAATGGTGTAGCTGGTGAACGTTTCGCCGTTCGTAACAGTGGTATTACAGCTGTTGTGGAAGGTGTAGGCGACCATGGTTGTGAATACATGACAGGTGGCGAGGTTCTTGTACTCGGTAAAATTGGTCGTAACTTCGCAGCCGGTATGTCCGGCGGCTATGCGTACATCCTCGATTGCGATGAACGTTATGTAAACACTGGTCTTGTAGAATTACGTCCTGCTAATAATGATGACCTTAAACGCATCAAAGAATTAGTCGAACAACATGTATTGCATACTAATTCCACAAAAGGCCGTCATATCCTTGAAAATTGGAATAATTTTGCAAATAGATTTACTAAGGTTGTTCCTGTAGCATACGAAGAAATGCATGCTGCTATTGAACGATTCAAAGAACAAGGCTTGTCCTTAGAAGATGCTCAATTGGCTGCATTTAAAGAAAAATATGCAAAATAAGTTCTAATCTAATATAACTTAGAGAGAATGTAATGTAGAATGCCTCTATAGTTTTGACTATAGAGGCATTTTCATGTATAATATTTGTATTGCAATATTGGATCATGGCAGTTCTCGGGCCCGTGCAATGGGGGCCTGTGAATCGTGTCAGGACTGAGAGGTAGCAGCACTAAGCGGTAACCTTCATGTGCCACGGGGAACCCGGGGGCTGTCGTGATCGAATATTGCAAGGCGGCCTTGGGGGCCGCTTTTTTTATCTACTTGTTGTAGCTGAATAAGGTACTAGTTATACTAAAAGAGGACGTGAAAGAACGCCCTCTTTTTTGTGTAATATGGTATAATAAAGTATTGCTAATTATGGACTGTTTACAGGGAAAAGGGGGTGTTCCAATGGCATATATGGCGCTATATCGTAAGTATCGTCCGCAGACGTTTACCGATGTGGTTGGGCAACATCAAGTATCAGATACGTTGATGCGCGCTATTCGCGAGGATAAGGTGGCTCATGCGTATCTATTTGCCGGCCCGCGCGGGACTGGTAAGACGAGTATGGCTAAGATTTTTGCACGTGCCATTAATTGTGAACATGGCCCTACCGACCATCCTTGTAATGAATGTAGCGTATGTAAATCGATTTTGAGCGGTCAGTCTATGGACGTCCTCGAAATTGATGCGGCGTCGAATCGTGGTATCGATGAGATTCGTGCTTTACGTGAAAGCGTAAAGTTTATGCCTGTAGAGGGGCGTAAAAAGGTATTCATCATCGACGAAGCCCATATGCTTACCAATGAAGCGTGGAATGCCCTATTAAAGACGATAGAGGAACCACCAGATCACGTGATGTTCATCTTTGCGACCACTGAGATTGAAAAACTGCCTGTTACCATCGTATCTCGTTGCCAACGATATACATTTAGACGTATCACATCTGATGATATTGCACAGCGGTTACAATATGTTGCGGATAAAGAAGGCTTTGCCTTAGAAGATAATGCAGCACGTCTCATCGCGGTTCATGCGGATGGTGGCTTGCGCGATGCGTTAAGTATTCTCGATCAATGTGTGGGCATGGCCAGTGGCGAGATTACACCGGCCGTTGTAGAGGAACTTATTGGCCTCGTTAGTAAGGACTGGATTATTAAATTCCTATCTGCCTTGCATAATGGAGATGGCCCAGCTGTATTGAAATATATTCAAAATGCACTCAGTGAAGGGCGTGATGGAGCTCAAATCATGGAGGCCCTTACGCAACACTTACGAGCTCTATTGATTGCTAAGGTCGCTCCTGATGCGGAGGAATTAAAGGTATATGATTCGTTCCGCACTGAATTCTTAGAACAAGCACAAGACATTGATTTTGGTACCATCAATCAATATATTAAACAGTTACAATCCATCATGAGCGATGCGAAACAGGTAGATAATCCACGCACGGTTATTGAAATGGGCCTATTGGTTTTATGTGCAGGCGTATCCAAGGCTCATGACGATGTGGAAGACCGTTTGGCTGCATTAGAACAGTCTGAACGCGAGTCACGCGAAGGCGTACTCAATCGGCTGGCCAAATTGGAACAACAAGGTCCACCGATGTCGGCGCCATCTATTAATTTTGTGGCTACACCTAATGCATCAAGATCAAATGTGGTAGATGATGATTTCATTCCACCGCCTATGGAGGAATACGAATCTGTTACGATTCATGAGGTGCCAACAAATTATCGGCCTTCACCTACTGTAGCAGAATCAAATCCTAGCAGCAATACTCAAATGTCGGCTACGGGTGTGACGCCACCGCCAATTACAGGAGCTGTACCACCTATCCATGGTGTTGGTATGACGCCACCACCGATGAAGAATTCTGGTGCAGTACCACCTAAGACTGGTACGCCTCGAACGACGAGAAATACGGGTCGTCAGAAGAATACGGGTATTAGCCAAGTCGCTGTTATCGGTGAAACCATGGTGGACTCTGGGGAATATAGAACCATTCAGACTACTGTGATAAAATATCTAAAGGACAGCGATAAGGGATTAGCATATAATATTATTGGTCAAGGCCAAGTTATTTATGTAGATCGTGAAAAAGCAGTAGTAGCTTTTAAAAAGGGAATATCCCTTACCTTGGCTACTAATGAAGCAAATCGCAAGGAAATTGCATTAGCGTTCCAATATGCGTTGGGCTATTCCGTGTCTTTAGAGATTGTCGATATAGAGACAGATGTCTATAAAGAATATATGATGGCTAGCGGAGCCCGGTCTAATCGAGCTGTACAACCTAAGAGGTTACAGCACGCACCGGTTGTTGAGGCCCCGCCACCACCGGTAGAAACAGACTTACTTGATAATGGTGAAACAATATCCTCTACGCCTATAGCGAATCAGGATACTGAAGAGAAGTCTAGAGCTACTATACAATCTGAAACCCAAGATGTATCTGGTGGTGTAAAACCGCCAGAACCTATAAGCTCCGAAGCTCGCAATAATGCTAGAGAGGCTGCGTTAGCTGCTCTTAAAGCAAGAGGTATAAAACCACCGAGCAGTAAGGGAGATGAGGATTCATCTGCTAAGAAAAAGACGGCTCATGATGACGGTGGTATACCCGTTATGAGCTTAGACGGAACACAGGTAATGACCGATGATGGTGAAGTTATCAATCGGCCTATGGATAGCGGCGCCACCGTGGAGGTAGAAGCCGTCCCAAAGCGTGAATACCAGTGGGACCCTGAACATATGGGCGTTGAAGAACAACAAAACCCACTGTTGGCTAAAACATTAGAGAAACTTTCAGAAGACCATGACATTTATGTAGAGGTCATAGAAGAGTAAATTGCAATTTTCAGTATATAGTTAATTTATTTTGCAAGGACTTTCACAGTCCTATAAGGAGGAAATACAATGTTCGGTAAAGGTATGGGCAATATGGCAGGCATGATGAAAAAAGTTCAAAAAATGCAAGCTGACATGAAAAAAATGCAAGAAGAGTTAAAAACTCGTACAGTAGAAGCATCCGTAGGTGGCGGCGCTGTTACCGTTGTTATGAATGGTGAAAAGATGATTGAATCTTTGAAGTTGAATCCGTCCGCAGTTGATCCTGAAGATGTGGAAATGCTTGAGGATTTGGTGATGGCTGCTGTTAATGAAGCAAGCAAAAAGGTAGATGATCTATTGTCTCAAGAAATGGGCAAGGTAACAGGTGGTCTTAACTTGCCAACAGGTTTATTCTAAATGACAAACGCATTAGAACGGCTCGTAGAACAGTTGCGTAGATTGCCAGGCATCGGCTCTAAATCGGCTCGTCGCTTGGCATATCATCTTGTGGAAATGCCGCAAGAAGAGGTGGACCGATTGGTCAATACCATTGTTGAAGCTAAAGGGGCAACCCGCCATTGTTCTATCTGTTTTAATCTATCTGCGCAGGATCCTTGTGAATTTTGCTCTAATCCAAATCGAGATCAAACTACGATTATGGTCGTAGAAACGTCTCGCGATGTGATTGCCATAGAACGCAGCGGTGATTACAAGGGGCTCTACCATGTCTTAGAGGGGGCATTGTCACCTTTAGAAGGCATTGGTGCTGAAGACATTCGTGTTAAAGAGCTGATTGCTCGTTTGCGTGATGGTGTCGTACAAGAGGTTATTCTCGCAACGGACCCTGATGTAGAAGGGGAGGCGACAGCCTTATATTTGGCACGTCTACTAGCGCCGACTGGCATCAAGGTAACGCGTATTGCCCGCGGTGTTCCTGTAGGTGGAGATATCGAATATGCCGATGAATTGACCTTGGGCGGTGCCGTTGTAAACCGCCAGGAGATGAAAGGATAATATGAACATATTACTCGCGCCATTATTGGCAGCGCCTATGACTGAGGCGATTATATCTGTATTGGTCATTGTTATCGCCTTGAAACTTGCTTTTTTTACCATTAAAAAGGTAGCTCTAAATGTAGTATTAGGCATTGTGACATACATGGTATGCATTCATGTATTGCATATACCAATGGATATTGGCTTTGGTGTGTGGGCTTTGACCGTACTATTTGGCCCCATTCCGATGGTTTTGGCCGCTCTATACTACGGCTTATAATATAAGGAGAGGATATCATGGTTATCAATAGCGAACAACAACGCGTCATCGATGAACTAGATAGAAACATCCTCTTGTTGGCGTCCGCTGGGACGGGAAAAACGAATACACTGGCTTATCGAGTGGCTCACATTATTGAAAGTGGCCGCTGCGAGGCGCATCAGATTTTGTGCATGACTTTTACGAACAAGGCGGCACAGGAGATGAAGTCGCGCATCGAATCCCTCGTTGGCCAACCTGCAAAGGCTGTGGAGATTAGTACGTTCCACAGCTTTTGTTTTTACGTTCTTCAACAAGAGGGCAAGCGAGATGAGTCGCTCTATACAGATGTGACTATATTTGATGAAGAGGATTGTAAAGAACTATATTTGCCATATAAACCGAGAAATATGCGGGATATGAACTTTGCTAGCCTTATAAGCATGGTAAAGGAATATCGTTCTGTGTATGAATTCTATTCTGAATCGTTGATAGATGATTACAAACGAACGATACAACGTTTAGAGCAGGAACAATCTAAGCAAATAGAGAAATTATTTTACAATTACAATACTCTTGCTACTGAGGACTTGTCGGATTTTTGGGCGCATGGTCATGAATGGATTGCTCGTTATGATGAAAGTTTACAATCCGTTCACGGTGTTGATTTTACTGATTTAATCTGTGGTGTGCATCGATTATTTCAAAATCCTGATATTCGAGAACGGTGGCGCAGTCGTTATCAGTATATTTCCGTTGATGAAATGCAAGATACGGGCTCATTAGAATATAAGGTTATGGAAATGCTATGGGAAGGCAATCACGTTCTTTTATGTGGCGACTATTTTCAAACTATCTACGAATGGCGCGGCTCAGATCCGTTCCGTTTATTAGAGGCATTTACCCGTGATTTTAATCCTTTAAAAATCATATTCTATAAAAACTATCGCTCCAACCGTACTTTGTTCACGATGGCTTTCAAAACATTGCAAACGATGTTTCCTCAACTGGTAGGCAATGTATATGATGAAATGCCAGAGGCCAACAGTGCTAGTGATGGGGCACCTATCCTTGTGAAAGGTTGTCGCAATGAATATACGGAATCAAAATTTATTTATGACCGTATTTGTGCGATTCCAAAGGATGCATCTATCGGTGTGTTGGTTCGTGATAATCGCAAGGCACAGCGTTTAAGTGAACAGTTTGAACGATATAATCAAGATAAGCCAGAATCTGAACGTCGTCCGTTTATGATTATTGATGAATATAAGTTCTTCCGACGTCAGGAGATTAAAGATATCATGGCATACTTTAAGCTCTTAATGAATCCTAATGATGCGGTCAGTGCGAAACGCATTATTAAACGCTATGTATCGGGCATTGGCGACGCGCGTATTCGCGATATTGAAAGTCCCAAAAATCGTAGTGTAGGGCTAAAATTGACGGATTTTATGGATATGCCCATCTTTGAAGCTGAGCCATATGCCAAATTGGTAGCTGGTCTTGAGATGGGGGAAGTGGTGGTGTACGATGTAGAAAGCACTGGTACTGATACAACACAAGATAGAATTATACAAATTGCGGCGATGCGCATTGATAAAGATGGCAATGAAATAGAACGGTTTGAGCGGTTTATCAATCCAGGAAAATCGGTAGGTACCTCTCAACTCGTTCATGGCTTTACGGATGCATATTTAGCAGAGCATGGTGAAAGCCCTGAAGTTGTATTAGAGGCTTTCAAAGAATTTTCTAACAATCGTATCATTGTAGGTCATAATGTAAATTATGATATTAGTATTTTGAGCCACGAATTAGCGCGCCATAATTTAGGAGAGCCTCAATTTAAGGCCGTATATGATACACTAGATATCTTTAGACGGTTCTATCCAACACTGGAAAATCATAAGTTAGGATTTTTATCAAAATATTTTCCTATCAATCATACGCCTACCCATAATGCGATGGATGATATTATCGCTACAGGCCAATTATTAATCTACGCAGTCCGTGAAAATATTGTGCCCACAACGACGGATCGTATGGTAGCCATTAATCAATATAAGGCGGCTTTCACAACGATTGCGTCTCAAATGGCAACCTTGCGCAGAAAGATGCATACCGATAATCCTACGGAATTATTGGCCTATATTATGAATCAAATGGGCGTACTAGACTATTATAAGAGTCATGGCGAAATGGCCAAGGTTGAACATATACGAGATTTGTATCGTATTATGGAATCATTAGATAAGGAATATGAAGGTACAACGGGATTAGCTCGTCTCAATCATATTTTGCAATTAGCTGCCTTGACGGCTGGTGAGCCACAACAGATGAGTAAACAATCTAAGATACCGATTATTACGGTTCATCAAGCAAAGGGTAGTGAGTTTGACCATGTATTTTTGGCGGGTATGAATCAAGGGACCTTCCCTAGTTTTATGTCCTTACGCGAGGGCAATGAGGATGAAGAAAAACGCTTGTTCTATGTGGCCATTACGCGACCAAAACAGGAGCTGGTTATTACCTATACCAATGAATCACAACGGGGCCAAGGCACAGCGCCAAGTGCATTCCTCGATTATATGCCACGAGATCCAAAACTCGTAGAAAGGAGTATGTAATGGCACGAAAAACGCATAGACCAGATGATATATTTTGGTCAGTTACTACCCAGGATATAGAATCCATACAACATGCAACTACAGATGCGATAACATTAGGGCAACTGTTAGATACTAAATATCCAAGAAAAGCGATGGTAAAGTTATTTGATGAGAAATTAATCCATGTAAATGGTCATAAGGCAACACCTCATACAGAGGTTGCCGTAGATGATGAAATTTGGATAGCTATGGCCAAAGAGAAGATTGATCATGAGCCAATTGCAATGGATTTACATATTCTCTATGAAGATGACGATTTGCTCATTGTGGATAAGCCTGCCGGTGTTACGGTAAACTCAAAAGATCAAGTATCCCTTGCTAATGGTATAGCACATTATTTTGAGGACCGAGGTATTAAAAGAAAGATTCGCTTCTTAAATCGCCTTGATCGTGATACTACAGGGTGTATAGTGATTGCCAAAAGTGGTTTAGCCCAAAGTTTATATCAACAACAAATGGATGATAATACCTTTGAGAAATGGTACATGGCAATCGTTGAAGGCATTGTTAAATTAGATTCAGATTCGTTGGTGCTTCCTATGGATAGAAGTATTGATGGCATTCATTACGAAGTAAATTCTAAGGGGAAAGAAACACGGACTGATTTTACCGTTTTACACCGATATCCGAATGGGGCTGTGGATAACTCTGTGCATAACCTACAAAATATTGTGGATATATCTCATGAAAATGTGGACAGCACAGTGAATACTGTGGATAAACAGGGTGAAAATGTGGATAATTCTGTGCATAACTTTGGGAATCAGCCTTGTACAGCGGTGGCAGTTCGCTTATATACAGGTAAAACACATCAAATCCGAGTGGCCTTTAGTCATATAGGTCATCCTTTGTTAGGGGATACATTGTATGGGGCGAAATCTACGGAAGAACCATTTGCACTACGTGCAATAAAGGTTGTTTTTACCCATATGCGTTCTGGAGACCGTATAACCGTTCAAGCGTAACTAGAATGGGCATTCAGTAGTAGAATGAGTTCTTAAATATATAAAAGTTTCTAATTGAGAAATGAGAATGACTGATAAGTTCAGTAAAATCAATGGATTTCGTGAAAATATATCAAAAATTATAGTGACAAATGATAATCCATAAGCTATAATACAAATAAACGTACACATATAAATTATTCAATATTGTACATATAGTATGTAAGAGGTGTAATAGTATGATTTTACAAGAAAATAGTGCTGAACGTAATCGGGGTATTACGCTCGCCAGTATTAAGGGCATTATAGGCAATGTGGTGCTTGTCATTTTTAAAATGATAATAGGATTGGCATCGAATTCCATCGCCATAATCCTTGATGCGGTAAATAACTTAACAGACGTTCTTTCTTCGGTGTTGACAATTGCCGGTACAAAACTCGCCGCAAAAGGAGCCGATAAGGAACATCCATTTGGACATGGCCGTATAGAATATATGACCACCATGGCCATTGCTTTCATCATTCTCGGTGCAGGCATTGGTTCCCTTAAGGAATCGATAGATAAAATTCTTCATCCAGAGGTATCCACATTTGATATTCCAAGCCTTGCTATCATCGCTGTTGCTATCGTTGTAAAGGTTGTGATGGGGCGATACATTAAGTCTCAAGGTGAGAAATATAAATCTGATGCCCTCGTAGCGTCTGGTATTGATGCTCTTTTTGATGCGGTGATTACTTTTGCCACATTAGTATCTGCTGGCCTTGTATATTTCTTCAATGTAGATATTCAAGGCTATGTAGGGGCTTTAATTTCGCTATTAATTTTGAAAGCAGCCTATGAGATCTTGCGGGATATGTATAATCATTTGCTTGGTGTTCGGGCCGATGATGATCTTATCCGAAACATCAAAGAAACTATCGCGCAACATCCAAATGTAGGCGGTGTGTATGATTTAGTATTAAATAGCTATGGACCAGGTGAAGTGATTGGTTCTGTTCATATTTCGTTGCCAGATACGATGACAGTGGGCGAGGTTCATCCTTTAACTAAAGGAATCGCAGTTCATCTTTATAAAAAGTTTGGCATTAATATGACTGTCGGCGTATATGCAGAAAATCAACCAAGCGTAGAAGTTCTTGAAATCAAAAAAGCGCTTGATCAAGTTATCAGTTTGTATACTAATGTAGTCCAAATCCATGCCTTCTACGTACGAGAAGATAAAAAGATTATCTATTATGATATTATCTTTAACTTTGACGAAGAAGATCCACAAGGTACATTAGAAAAGATTAAGGCGGAACTTCATAACCGTTATCCAGATTATACACAATTTGCTATTGTGGATACGGATTTTAGTAATTAGTTTTATATAAAGAATAACCGATATGTATCCTTGTATGAGGAACATATCGGTTATTTTTATGGGCTGGATCGTCACTTGATAAATACATTATTTATGCCTATAATGAATTGTATAAAATATAGTTAGTCATATATTATATATAGTATGGAGAGAACTATGAATAAATTGGTATTATCCACATTAGCAGTTATGACTGCAGTTAGTATCTGTGGCGTGCAACCTGTAGATGCTAAATCAGTTAAACCAGATCCAACCATGACTATGTTGCAAATGCCGAAGAATGATGAAATCTCGGTAGGTAATGGTACTACAAAAGAAATCAATAAACAAACACAATCATTAGTGAATAATGTGGCCGTATCCACTAGATCAATGATTAAAAAGAATTGGAAAACCATCTATATTAAGGCTGTACCATCTGACAATACAGTTCGTTTCTACTATACGGATACGATGGGCCAAGTTTATAGTGGTCAAACTATTAAAAATACTGGTTTATCTACGGGAAAATATAGAGCAGGAGCATTACGTCAGGCTCAGGCGTTGCAGGATTTGTATATGTATCTACAACAAACGAATCAGGAAATTCCTTCTTCTATAGATATTATCGTTACCAGTCAAGGTCGTCGGATTCGAACCATCATGAATTACGATGAAAATATAGGAGATAGTTCAATCTATCAACAAAATTATGAACAAATTAACTTCCCCAATTTGAAATAGTTTCGATATAGTGAAAGCCCCTACCTCGGTGAGGTAGGGGCTTTGTGTTAAATTACATAATCATCGTGATCATCTGTTGTTTGTTTTTTAGCTTGCTTTTTAGCACCTGCTAGGTCTAATAGTTCTTCTTCAAGTGTATCTTCGTCCCCTGTATTGAGCATGGAGTAGAAGGCCCACAAGATAATGAACCAAACTGGTGTGAAGAATAAGGCAACTCTTGTGTCATCATTCAAGGCCAAGATAATGAGGATGAACGCAAAGAACGCAAGAATTAAATAGTTCATCACTGGATATAGAGGCATTTTAAATTTAGATTTTGCCGCTAATTCAGAATTTTTTTTGCGATATTTTAAATGGCAAATAACCATGATAGCCCAGATGAAAATGAAGCAGAATGTAGAGATAGATGTAATCATAACGAAGACTGCTTCTGGCATGACATAGTTGAGTACAACTGTAATAAGTAGTACGGCAGCAGAGAAAATAGTCGCTTGATATGGCACGCTACTATGTGTTAAGCGACGCATTGATTTAGGTGCGTGACCGCGTTTTGCAAGGGCATAGATCATACGACCTGTACTAAAAATACCAGAGTTTGTAGCTGATGCGGCAGAGGTAAGCACCACAAAGTTGACGATACCTGCTGCTGCGGTAATACCAACTGCTGTAAATACGGCCACAAATGGGCTGGCTGTAGGGTTAACGGCTGTCCATGGGTAAATACTCATGATGATGGCCAAGGAACCAATATAGAACAAAATAATACGCAAAGGAATATTATTGATGGCCATTGGAATAACCTTTTCAGGGTTTTCAGTTTCACCTGCTGTCAAACCTACAAGTTCAATGCCGGTGAATGCAAATACAACCATTTGGAAGGATAAGATAAAGCCCATCGTTCCATTCGGGAACCATCCGCCGTAATTCCATAAATTACTAAAGGCGGCAGCAACACCAGCATCGGTACTAAATCCAGAGAAAATCATGATTAAGCCGATGATGATAAGGGACACAATGGCAATAACCTTGATCATGGCAAACCAGAATTCCATTTCACCAAAGTGCTTTACGGCTGTTAAGTTCATGAGTAATAGAGCTATTAAGACGACGAGGGCTGGTACCCATTGAGGGAGCCATGGTATCCAGTATTGCATATACAGTCCGACGGCCGTTAAATCGGCCATGGCTAGTGATAGCCAACAGAACCAATATGTCCACCCTGTGATGAACGCAGCGCGATCACCTAGATAATCCTCTACAAAATCGATAAAGGAATGATGATTAAGATTAGATAATAATAATTCCCCTAACGCTCTCATTACAAAGAAACATATAAGACCAGTAATGAGATAAGCAAAAAGAATGGATGGACCTGCCAAATGGATGGCCCGACCGGAACCTAAGAATAAGCCTGTACCAATGGCACCGCCGATGGCGAGCAATTGTACGTGGCGATTCTTAAGGCCCCGCTCTAACTGATTCGTATCAGACATAGTAAAGACCTCTTTTCTACAAACTACCTATAAATACAAAAAGCCATGGATGACCATAACTTTCATAATCTATAGAATATATAAAACTATTTTCTTATAATACAGTATCTATTATAAAAAGTCAAATGTATTTTTACAGTAGACATATCCTGTGAATAGTATTATTAACATACGAATAAAAGAAAGCGTATTCATACTTTTAAAAGCATACTATGCGTTAAAAGGTTTTCATAATTTGCTATAATAATTGATAGATTATCTTTTACGTAAAGTCGTGGAGGTTATTATGAGACGACAAGACCGAAGAGTTACAGATATAGAAGAAATTAAGGGCATTTTAAATAGCACTCGCATCATTCACCTAGGCATGATGGATGGTGATTACCCTTACGTAGTACCCTTACATTTTGGTTTTGAATGTATAGATGAGGTGCTTTATATCTATGTGCATGGCCATCATGAGGGAAAGAAGTTTGACTTGATTAAAGCAAATCCTCATGTATTTATCGAAATTGATGGCAGTGATGAAGCCCTTGTTTCAGGTGGTGATATTCCTTGTGCATATAGTTCAGTTTATTCCAGTGTGATGGGCCGTGGAGAGGCTACCTATTTAGAGGCTATTCATGAAAAGTCTCATGGCTTACAAGTATTGATGAAACATCAGACAGGTCGTGAGTTTACTTTTACGGAAGCCATGGTAAACTCTGTGGGCGTAGTTCAAATTAAAATTG
>ERZ772779.682-NODE-682-length-15157-cov-9.904781_pt1 | contig 15157 bp, 8 predicted proteins | sample MGYA00511360_ERZ772779 | MGnify/ENA primary metagenome ERZ772779 (study PRJEB29015, sample SAMEA2738112) | human oral metagenome | biome: human oral; feature: human-associated habitat; material: saliva | place: China | collected 2231 ...
TTATCGTCCGTTCGACGAATCGTGATTCCCTTGCCTGTTCCGACAAATCCAGCTTCTGGAATAAATTCGACGGTCACATCTTTTCCCGCTCCCGTGACTTTATATTTTCCTTCGCCAGCCACGACATAGTACCCTTCAGCGTCAAGCGCCACTTTAGCACCCGTCTCATCAATAATTACTGGTTCGATGGTTTCGTCGATAGTCGCATCGTCGGTGAGTGAATAGCGTTGTTTCCCGCTTGGAGTAAAGACTACTGTTCCCGTTTGTGGAATTCCTTGTAGTCCATCTGTTTCTGTCTTACTTCCTTTTGGTAAGAAGGTTAAATGCACTTCGAAATCTTCCACTTCACCTGACAAGGCCATCCCTGTTGGTTTCTCAATTTGAGCGGCGTCTTTTGCGATACGCACACGTGCACCTAGCTCACTTAGCGAACCATTCACTTTTTTGAAAGCATCTTTAAAGACAAGAGTAGCTGTGCCATCTGCTTTAATCGTTAGCTTTTCAGAACGCTCATCTTCGTCAAAAGTTCCATTTCCATTAAAGTCTACCCATCCGTATAGTGTTGCTTCTTCCGCTCCACCTGTATGTGCTTCAACGGATAAGGTTAAATCGCCTGTTTTCGTGCGGTCTAATACTAAAATACCGTTCGTTTTCCCTTTAAGGCTCTCTGGCAAGATTTGGTCAATACCTTCATCCGCCACCCCTTCACCATCGTCGCCTTTCCAATTTGTACGGTCCACATTTTCGTCAACATCTGGACGTGTATCTCCAAGGTACGGTTGCTTCACATCTTCCCCTGTCACATTGTGGACTTGGTTAATACTATGCGTCGCCCTTCCGTAACTTTCCGGAGCATCACTCTCGTCAAATGGTAAGAATCCAATCATGGCAGACTGCTTGCTTGCCGAAGCCATATAGAGACTCACTTCGGTAGCCCCTTGCGTCATAACAATCGGTACAGCGACCATCCCCGCAGATAAGTTTGGTCCAAATACACCTGTTCCAAGTCCGCCTGTTTTCTGATCAGGACTTCCGTAATATTTCCACGCGACAGGTTTCTTATCTGGCCCAACTTGCGTAGCCTCACGAATCGCTGCCAATTCTCCACTATGGTAGTTCACTCCATTAATCGGTGTTGGTCTGAATCCAATGACTTTTTTATTCGGATCGAATAAGTCTTTTGTATTTTGTGGGAAATAATTTAGCGAATAAGGGCTGTCGTATTTATACCATTCTGCAAAATGCTGCCATCCTGTTCCGTTCGTAGTATACAGTGATAATTCCCCTAGATTCGATGAATCTCCTTCTGTCATAAGAACAGTTGGTTGGACCGTTTTTCCTTTATACGTTCCTGTAATTTCAAATTGAACCCCGACATTGCCGCCTGCATATTGCGTCGTAATCGTTGTTCTCTTTTCGCCAGTATCGATTCCTGAATTATAAATTTCACTCCACGCGTCTTGCGGTTCCCCGACAATCAGCGCTTCTTTCCCTGCGTTAAATTCACGTTTCCCGTTTGCACTTTCGGCGGTATTCATATATCCATTTTTGGCGTTTGGATCATAGGTACTCTTTTCAGCATCTGTTGCGCCTTGTGCTTCGAGTCTCTTCTTATACAGTTCCGTTGCGTTAAATGGTTTCAACGACTTCACGCGTACCGTCACGATATATCCTGGACTTATTTCTTTTGTATACGTTGAACCTTCTTGTAAGGCTAATTGCCCTGTAGAAGTGGTCGTTGTGCCACTCCAGTTCGCCACGTCCGCGAAATCAATCCAACTTACCTGACTGAGCAATTCTTCTTGGGATAAATCCTTTGTAAATCCAGGTTTAGTCACCTTAGGAGTCGCCGTAGCATCTTCCACATCCGCCCCAACTAGAGTCGTTGCTGCTGGAGCGTCCCCTGCTTCACGTCTTGTACGTGTGCGAGGCGATTGTCCTTCAGAGGTAGTTGTTGGCTCTTCAGTGGTTGCTTCTACTTTTTCTGTCGTTTCCTCTGATGTAGTTTCAGTAGCACTTTGAGTCGTTTCAACCGTATCTGCTAAAACAATGCTTTGTCCCTGTACGAATAAAAATCCTAATGCGACCGCCACCGATGCTGTTCCCATACTGAATTTTTTTATCGCATAACGCGTTACTTTCGAACGATTTTTACGCTCATTCATCTGAATATTTTTTGAACTAAACATAGCTACCTCCTTCCTTTTTTTCTTTCAAAATTGAGTTACTTAATCTCCTAATTTTATCGTATCTACCGAGTTTCTTCAATTTATCTTGCTAATTGAACGCAAAAAATATGAGGCCAGGTTGCCCTAGCCTCATACTGATTCTTAATGTTTAAAATTAAGCTTCTTGCTCTTCATCTTTTTTACGAGATGTAGCTACTAAACCTACTGATGCTAGGATACTTAATGCTGCTGCACTAAATACTCCGAATTCATCAGCTGTACCAGTGTTTGGTAATTCTTGTTGTGGTTTAGCTGGTTCTGGTGTTGTTGTTGCAGGTTCAACTTCTACTGGTTTAGCAGGAGCTGGTGTAACTGTTGCAACATAGTTTGCTTTCACAACTGTACCATTCACGTCAACACGTTGAATTGTTACAGCTGGAGCAACACCAGTAAAGTTTGGTTCTGGAACGAATGTGATTGTTCCGTCTGGAGCTACTGTAAATGTTCCTACACCAGGAATTACTTTCGTAGTTGATCCATCTTCGAATGTTGCAGGTACTGTGTCATCAAGTGGCACATCAGAGTCACCTTCAGTGAATTTAGGTTTCGCTGTTTGTGTCTTACCTTGAACATCAGTTGTTTCTGCATCTTCTGCAGTTGGAGTTACTGGAGTAACTGTTGGTGTGTAAGTCGCAGTTACAGGAGTTCCGTTCGCGTCTTTCACTTGAACAGTAATTCCATCTGGAGTTCCAACAAAGTCTTTGTTAGGTTTGAAAGTTACTTCACCTGTTAATGGGTCGATTGTGTAAGTACCCACTTGTTTACCATCTTTCATCGCTGGTAATTCTTTAGCATCTGTTGGTTCACCTGTAGTTGGATCAATAAATTTAGCTGGTTGGTCAGCGTTAATTGTGATTGGTACTACTGGGTCACCTTCAGTGAACTTAGGTGTTTGCTTTTGTTCTTGTCCTTGTTTTCCAGTTGATTCCACATTTTCAGCTGTTGGAGTTACTGGTGTAACTGTTGGTGTGTAAGTCGCTGTTGCTGGAGTTCCGTTAGCATCTTTTGCTTGAACTTTGATTCCATCTGGAGTTCCAACAAAGTCTTTGTTAGGTTTGAACGTTACTTCACCAGTTGTTGGATCGATTGTGTAAGTACCAACTTGTTTACCATCTTTCATCGCTGGTAATGTTGTTTCATCTGTTGGTTTGCCTGTTTCTGGGTCAATGAATTTAGCTGGTTGATCAGCATCAATCTTCATTGGTACATCAGAGTCGCCTTCAGTAAATTTAGGAGTTTCTTTTTGAGTTTGTCCTTGTTTACCTGTTGTAGTCTTGTCTTCACCAGTTGGTGTTACTGGAGTAACTGTTGGTGTGTATTTCGCAGTTGCTGGAGTTCCGTTCGCATCTTTTGCTTGAACAGAAATTCCATCTGGAGTTCCAACAAAGTCTTTGTTTGGTGTGAATGTTACTTCACCTGTTAATGGATTAAGTTTGTAAGTACCTACTTGTTTTCCATCTTTCATTGCTGGTAATTCAGTCGCATCTGTTGGTTCGCCTGTAGCTGGATCAATGAATTTCGCTGGTTGATCAGCATCAATCTTCATTGGGACATCAGAGTCACCTTCTGTAAACTTAGGAGTTTCTTTTTGAGTTTGTCCTTGTTTACCTGTTGTAGTCTTATCTTCACCAGTTGGTGTTACTGGAGTAACTGTTGGTGTGTAAGTTGCTGTTGCTGGAGTTCCGTTCGCGTCTTTTGCTTGAACAGTAATTCCATCTGGAGTTCCTACGAAGTCTTTATTTGGTGTAAATGTCACTTTACCAGTCGCTGGGTCAATTGTGTACGTACCTACTTGTTTACCATCTTTCATTGCTGGTAATTCAGTCGCATCTGTTGGTTCACCAGTTGCTGGGTCGATGAATTTCGCTGGGTTTTCAGCGTTCACAACCATAGGGATTTTTTCTTCTGCACCAGATTGTTGTTTAAATGTTACTGTATCAGATTGTGGTTGTCCTTGTTTACCAGTTGTTTCTTTGTTTTCACCTACTGGAGTTACAGGATTTACAGTTGGAGTGTATTTAATTCCGGCTAAAGAACGGCCAGTCGCTTCGTCCACCACTTGGATTAAGATTGGATCTGGAGTTCCAATAAAGTCTTTATTTGGCGTAAATTTCACAGTTCCGTTAATTGGATCGATTTCATATAATCCAACTACCTTACCATCCTTCATCGCCGGAGCTTCATTACCAATGAGCCCACCCGTTTCCGGATCCACAATAACCATTGGTGTTGCAGCAGAAGGTTTTACTTCGCCTTCTCCATTTGTAAATGTAAGTTTTTTGTCGTGTTCTAACCCTTGTAAATCTTCTGTAGTCACTTCTTCAGACAATGGAGTTACTGTTGGAATGTAACGACCATCCATTGTGTTTGTTTGGTCACTGATAACAGGTTGAGAATTATCTTTTGTATTCCAACCAGTATCTACAGCATTGTTGTCCAGACGACGAATTGTGATACCTGTTGCAGTTCCAACAAAGCCGTTATCTGGAATGAATTCTACTTTAACGTCTTTACCAGCACCTGTTACACGGTATTTACCTTCTCCGTTCACAACATAGTAGCCTTCAGCGTCTAAAGCCACTTTGTTGCCTTGTTCGTCAACGATAAATGGTGCAACTGTTTCATCAATCACTGCATCTTCAGTTCTTGAGTAACGTTGTTTTCCTTGAGCCGTGAATTCAACTATTGCAGTTTGTTTCACGCCTTGTAGGTTTACAGTTTCTTTCTTGCTTCCTTTTGGTGGGAAGATTACTTGTGTTTCAAAGTCTTCTACTTCCCCTGACATTGACATTCCTGTTGGACTTTCAATATCTGGAGCGTAAGTCGAAATACGGATACGTACTCCTAATTTATCTAATTGTAAATCACTTAAGATTGGTCCGTTGTTAAATGTTAATACGGCATTTCCATCTTTAGTAATTGTTGTTTTTTCAGAACGTTCATTTTCATCGAATTTACCGTTTTGGTTAAAGTCAACCCAACCATATAGGTAAGCTTCAGGAGCTCCACCAGTATTTGCTTGTACAGTTAATGTGTAGTTTCCTGGACGTGTACGTTCTAGGGCAATCATTCCATTTGTGTTGCCTTTTAAGTCTGTTGGTAAGATTTGGTCGATACCTTCATCGCCTGTACCGTCCTTATCGTCACCTTTCCAGTCCGTACGTTCTAAGTTTTCATCCATATCTGGACGAGTATCTCCAAGGTATGGTTGGTTAACGGCAGCGCCTGTTACCCCATTGACTTGGTTCATCGCGTGAGTTGCCATTCCGTATGAATCAGGAGCATCCCCTTCATCTAATGGTAAGAAACCAAGCATCGCTGATTGTTTACCTGAAGATGCGATATATAGTCCAATTTCAGAAGCACCACGTGTCATTACCATAGGTACGGCAATCGTGCTTGCAGAAACGTTAGGACCAAATACGCCTGTTCCTAAACCACCTGTCTTCAAGTCTGCGCTTCCATAGTATTTCCATGCTACAGTTTTACCGTCTTCACCCACACCAGTTGCTCTACGTAAAAGGTTTAAGTTAAGTGCACTAAAGTTAGCTCCATCAACGTTTACAGTACCGTAATTTTTTGACGGGTCAAATAGATCTGCTGTATTTTGAGGAACATAATTTTTTGTATTCTTATTATTATTTTTTAACCATTCCCCAACATGTTGCCAACCTGAACCGTTTGTAGTGAAGAGTACTAACTCACCTGGGTTAGCTGACTCACCATCGGCCATAACGATCGCTGGTTTTACTGCTTTTCCATTATAAGTTGCTGAAATATCAAATTGAACACCGATATTTCCGCCGTTGAATTCTGAAGAAATCGTAGTTTGTTTATTACCAGTATCGATTCCTTCTTTACGGATTTCAGTCCATCTATTTTGTGGATCCGCAATTACTCTTGCTTCTTCTTTATTATTAAAAGCAGCTTTTGTTTTTGGATCATTAATAGAGTTGATATATCCATTTTTTGCGTTTGGATCGTAAGTCGCTTTTTCTTCGTCTGTAGCGCCTCGCTCTTCCAACCGTTTTTTATAAATTTCTGTTGCTTGGAATGGTTTTAATGATTTCACTTTAATTTTAACAATATAACCGGGCATAACTTCTTTCGTATAAGTTGCGCCTACTGTTAATGCTAAGTGTCCATCGGCTGTTGTTTCAGCACCTGTCCAGTTTGCTTTATCACCAAAGTCTAACCATGAAACTTGTTTTAATAATTGTTCTGCTAAAATTTTTGGTGTAAAACCTGGTTTTTCTACTTTAGGAGTAGAAGTTGCGTCTACAACATCTTCACCAACTTTATCATCACTTGCAGTAGCTGCTTCACCTTCGGCAACTGCACGTCTTGAACGAGTACGGGGTTTGTTTTCTTCAGCTACTGTAGTTTCTTCTTTCTTTTCTGGAGCAGCAGTTGTTTCTTCTGCTTTTTCTGTTGCGGCTGTTGTTTCTTCTTTCTTTTCAGCTGCCTCAGTTGTTTCTTCAGTTTTTTCTGCTGGAGTTACACCTTCAGCTGCAGTTGTTGCTTCTGGTTTTTCTACGGCAACTTCGTAAACTGCTTTGTCGTCTTCGACCGTATCTTTCTTCTCTTCTGCAGGTTTCGCAGTTGTTTCTGCTGATGTTGCTTCAACAGTGTCCGCGTGTACAATTGTTTGACCTTGTACAAACATGAATCCTAATGCTACAGCTACTGATGCTGTACCCATGCTTAATTTCTTGATGGCGTAACGTGTTACTTTAGAACCATTTTTACGCTCATTCATTTGAATATTTTTTGAACTAAACATCTTCTACCTCTTTTCTTATTTTATTATTTTCTACTTCGATAATTTGTGAATTTTCACTGAACAGGAAATTTTTTCACCCTTATTCAGCTAAACATATTACCATATCTAATTAGATTTTCCAACTATTTCTACTCGAGTTGCATTACAATTAGGTTACATTTTACTTGTGAATTGATTACTCAAAATTCTGACAACTTAAATATGAACAAAATGTGAATACAACATCTGGTGTTTTCATTAATTTTCATAATACGGACTGTGTTTTTTCGTCAATTTAATACAGTTTTTTTCTAAGACTAATACAGTTTTCTACCTCCCTCTTCTATTAATCCTAGTTTTTCTTCTCTTAAATTTCTTCTTCATATTAAGAATCATTACTAAAACAAAAAGGAAACCTAGTACTGCTAGCCAAACAAGGAATGGCACTTTAAGTAGAAATCGCAGCAACCCTTCTATAATTCTTTTAGGAAGCTTTTCTTCATTTTGAGTTGTTTCAATATAAGTAGACTCTTGGGCATCGCTTGCGGCTTGTTCCACTTTCACAGTGTATTCTTCGTCATACAAAGTTCCGTAGTTTGTTTGAACCTTCAATGTATTACCTTCGACTGTCACTGCCGGTTCTTTCCCTTTTTCTACAAATACATCGACCGCATGCTCCAGCGTCACCTTTTGCCCGTCGATGGTCTGCGTTCCCGGATTGAACAATGTCTTGTGTTCAAAGTTTTTAAAAATATACTGCAATAATGCATTTCCAATTTTATGACGATTATATTCACCGTGATGATCCGCGAATTGTCCGACTCCTAGAATCACCTCAACCAGCTCTAAACCATCTTGCTTATATATGCCGATATAATTAAATCCGTCTCTTTCACTCGTACCAGTCTTCAATCCAACGATTCCAGGATACGCCAACAAGTCTCCTTCCACCGAATGGTTTGTATTGGTAATCGTTTTGGCATACGGCGTTCCACTCATGACGGTCAATTCTTTATTCTTCGTAATCTCCGTTATTTCTGGATGCGCCTTTAACATTGCTACAACCATCTTCGCTAAATCTCTAGCCGTTGACTGGTTCGTCTCATTTGAAGGATATCGTTGCACTGTATAGAGTCCTTCAAAATCCTTCGTTACTGCACCGGATGCACCAACAAACTTTGTATGGGTCATCCCTAGTTCTTGCGCCTTTTGATTGATTAAATCCACATAATCATCGGTGTTTGGATTAATTAGATTTGCTAACATCAAAACTGCAGCATTTGACGAAGGAAGTAGCGCCATCTTAATCAGCTCGCTAACTGGATATTCCACTCCCGCTACAATGGGCGAATTGCTAAGGTTTGTTAAGTTCGATATCGCTTGGTCGTTTTTTGTCGCAACGACTTTATCCTCCAGCTTAATTTTGCCACTCTTAATCGCGTCATACACCATAAAGATGGTCATGAGCTTACTCAGACTCGCCGGATCCACTACATTATCAGGATTTTCCTGAAATAGAATCTCTCCATTCGAGAGGTTTACGACAATATCCCCTTTAGGCGTATCGGCCTCTGATACAGAGTTTCCCTCATTCTTTGTAATTGTAATACTTGATTCTTGTGCAAGTACGCTTGTTACAGGCGCCAACATCCAAGTGAGCACCACACAACTCATTGCAATTTTGAATAATCTTTTCACCATTTTTCCTCCTAATGTCTTACTATCATCATATGAAATCCTTTCCAAAAGTTCAATGCTTTCCATATTAAAAAATCTTTACATTTCTTCGAAAAATGACTACTCTTAAAACAAGAGGTGACAATATGAGACATTTAACTAGAAGTGCCGTCTTTCTCTTCTTTACAAAAGGGAAAAAGGTACTCCTTCAAAAACGAATGAATACAGGATTTATGGACGACTATTATGACGCGACCGTCAGCGGGCATATCGAAGCCAATGAATCCATTACACAAGCTGCCTTGCGTGAAACGCGTGAAGAAATCGGTCTTGAAATCCCTTCAAGCGCTCTTTCCTTCTACACGACGCTTCATATGCATTTTGACGAACATGATTATTTCTATTTCTACTTCCATGTAGATGTGACAACTCTTCCGAATTTTGAAATTCATAACGGCGAGCCTGAGAAGATTGAAGAATTCAAATGGTTCCCTTTAGCGAAACTCCCCAAGAAGATTTCAGATTTTAATAAAGCTGCTCTCGAAAACTATCAGACGGGTAACCCTCTTTCTGAATTTGGCTGGCCACAGACCCCTGAAAAATGTTCCTGGGCCTATCATTCTCAAAAGATGATGGATTACCATGACCACGAATGGGGAGTTCCTTGCCACGATGACCAAGCACTCTTCGAACGATTGACTTTGGAAACGATGCAAGCAGGACTTAGCTGGGCTACGATTCTCAATAAGCGCGAAAACTTTAGAGAAGCTTTTGACAACTTCGATATCCAAACGGTTGCTAAGTATGACGAAGCTAAAGTCCAATCTCTTCTTCAAAACGAAGGCATTATTCGCAATCAACTGAAGATTCGTGCCGCTATCGCCAACGCCAACGCAATTCTTGCGATCCAAGAAAAGTATGGTAGCTTTGACGCTTTCTGTTGGAGCTTTGTTGACAACAAACCTATCATCAATGAATACACTACTATGGCAGAAATTCCAGCCTTTACACCACTTGCTGAAAAGTTCCGCAACGCTCTTCTCAAAGAAGGTTTTAAGTTTGTCGGACCAACGATTGTCTACTCCTTTATGCAATCTGTTGGTATGGTAAACGACCATTTAACAACTTGTCCTTGTAAATAAAAAAATGAAGTGATACCTTATACGGTATCACTTCATTTTTTTAATCTAAGATTGCTCGACTCAATAAGTCTGCCATTTCACTCTCATCGTCGCACATCGCTTTAAATCCAATCGCAAACTTCTTCACTGCTTCCACATCTTCTGACCCGATTGAGAACAATCCCGCTTCCGAATCAAACGACAATGCGTCTACTAATTCTGGCATCTTTTCTTCTAGAAAGACAGTCGCTAGCGAATTCCAATCATAGCCATTTCCAAGGAATCCCTCTTCTTGCCTAGTATCAAACACATTTTGTTTATAGTCTTCATTTAACCAGAGCACCAGCGTTGCCCATACATCCTCTGTCCCCTCATCGAATACCATGAGTTTAAAGGGTTCTAATTGTTTATTTAAATCTTCGTACGACATCCACTACGACTCCTCATTTCATTTTCCTCTATTCTACTCATCATCACACCATTTGTCGAGCCCCTCCCATGAAGCGCACACACTCTATCCCAGCACCGATCCATTTACGAGGGTTTGAAATGATGGATATGAAAAACTACCAAAATAAATTATTTCACCAAACAGATTCCTAAAGCACTCTGCTCTTTAACGTTAAACACAAAGAGCCTCGGATACCAATAATCATAAGAATAACGTGCGTAACCAATGTGAATTACACTCTCTTGAAAATTTATTTTCTAGAGAGTGTTTGAAGCTTGGTAGCCTCAAGACCTTGGCTTGAGGCGGTACAGTTATTCTTATATTTATTGAACGTAGCCGAAGGCTCTAAGTGTTTTACCTTTGCACCAACAAAAAACAGGCTCCTTTTTAGGAACCTGTTTGAGTTGAAATTACAACCATTTTGTATAGTCTTCATCATCCATCGCTTCAACACTACCGAGTAGGTACCCGTTTCCGACCTGCGAGAAGAAATCATGGTTACTTGTCCCAGTTGAAATCCCGTTCATCACAATCGGATCCACATCTTCAGCAGTATCCGGGAACAATGGATCGAACCCTAAGTTTTGAAGCGCCTTATTCGCATTATAACGAATAAACACTTTCACTTTTTCAGTCCAACCAACTTGGTCATAGATAGATTGTGTATACTTCACTTCGTTTTGGTAAAGTTCCAAGCATAAGTTGTATACCCACATCTTCATTTCTTCTTGTTCTGGCTCAGATAATTCGTTGTAGCCTTGTTGGAACTTGTATCCTGTATAAGTTCCGTGAACTGACTCGTCACGAATGATTAACTTGATGATTTCAGCTACGTTCGCTAGCTTGTTGTTTCCTAAATAATAAAGTGGTGTAAAGAACCCACTGTAGAATAGGAATGTTTCAAGCATTGTTGAGGCAACTTTCATCTTCAATGCATCTCTACTTTGGTAGATTTCGTTAATCTTTCTTGCTTTGAATTGTAAGTATTCATTGTTGTTTGTCCATTCGAAAATATCTTCGATTTCTGCTTTTGTATGCAATGTACTGAAGATTGTTGAGTAACTTTTCGCGTGAACTGATTCCATGAATTGAATGTTATTCCATACGGCTTCTTCGTGTTGAGTGCGCACGTAATCTTTCATTAAGCTTGCACCTTCTTCTGATTGAAGCGTATCTAATAATGTTAATCCACCGAACACTTTCCCTACTACATCTTTTTCTTCTGGAGATAATGTTCTCCAGTCGTCCAAGTCGTTTGATACTGGAATACGTGTATCTAACCAGAATTGCTCTGTTAGTTTTTCCCAAGTTAATTTATCGATCATGTCTTCAACTTGGTTCCAGTCAATCGCTTTATAGTACTCTACTGGTTGAGTAGAATTTTGAGAAAGAATCTCATTAAAATATCGTTTTGTACTCATGAGCTTTTGTCCTTTCTTTCGTATTCCCATTAAATGCTGCAGCTTTCGCAAGCATTACTTCCGATTTCATCGTTGTTTTCTGTAAATGTACGTACATAGTAGATTGACTTGATGCCTTTATTCCACGCATAGTTACGTAAAATATTTAAGTCACGTGTTGTCATCTTGTTTGTACGTCCTTCTTTCCATTCATATAATCCTTCAGGAAGTTCTGAACGCATGAATAATGTCAAGCTCATACCTTGGTCGATATGTTTTTGAGCTGCTGCGTATACATCGATTACTTTACGCATATCGATATCGTACGCTGATTTGTAGAATGGTAAAGTGTCGTTTGATAAGAATGGAGCTGGGTAATAAGTCTTACCAGTCTTCTTCTCTTGACGTTCTTCAATTAAACGAGTGATTGGGTGTAATGAAGCACTTGTTTCGTTTACGTAGCTGATTGAACCAGTTGGCGCAATTGCTAAACGGTTTTGGTGATATAATCCACCGCTCATCACGTCTTCTTTTAATTGTTTCCAATCTTCTGCAGTTGGAATTGGAAGTTTTTCAAAGATTTTCTTCACTTTGTCAGATTGAATTTGTACATCTTCAGCAATATAGCTATCGAAGTATTCACCTGTTGCGTATTTAGAACGTTCGAAGCCTTCGAATGATTTACCGCGTTCTTTAGCAATCTTGTTACTTGCTTTCAATGTGTAGAAGTTCAACATTCTAAAGTATAAATCAGTGGCTTCGATAGACTCAGGTGAGCCGTATTCCATTTGATTTAATGCAAAGAATGTGTGTAATCCCATCGCTCCAAGACCGATTGTATGTGCTTTGCTGTTTCCGTTTTTAACAGTTGGTACAGCATCAATACTTGAGTGGTCTGTTACGAATGTTAATGCACGAACCGCTACATCTACAGAACGTTCGAAGTCAGGAGATTTCATTAAGTTCACGATGTTTGTTGAACCTAAGTTACAGCTAATATCTGTTCCTAAGTGTTCATATTCTTGTGCATTGTTGATTACTGAAGGTTCTTGAACTTGTAAGATTTCAGAACATAAATTACTCATGATGATCTTTCCATCGATTGGGTTTACACGGTTGGCTGTATCGATGTTCACCACATATGGATATCCAGATTCTTGTTGTAATTTACTAATTTCGTTTTCTAAATCACGCGCACGTAATTTAGATTTGCGGATTTCAGGGTTGTTTACCATGTTGTCATATTCTTTAGTGATGTCCACATATGAGAATGGTACGCCGTAAATACGTTCCACATCGTATGGGCTGAATAAGTACATAATGTCGTCGTTTTTGATTAATTCGTAGAATTTATCTGGAACAACTAACCCTAGTGATAATGTCTTCACACGCACTTTTTCGTCCGCGTTTTCTTTTTTCGTAGATAAGAACGATACGATATCTGGGTGGAATACGTTTAAGTAAACCGCACCGGCACCGTTACGTTGACCTAATTGGTTTGAGTAGCTGAAACTATCTTCTAATAATTTCATAATTGGAACAACACCGCTTGATGCATTCTCAATTTTCTTGATTGGGTCACCTGCTGCACGAACGTTAGACAAGCTTACCCCTACTCCTCCCCCAATTCTTGATAATTGAAGAGCTGAGTTGATTGTACGACCGATACTGTTCATGTCGTCTGTTGTTTGAATTAAGAAGCATGAAACGAGTTCCCCACGACGTTTTCTTCCGGCATTCAAGAATGTTGGTGTTGCTGGTTGGTAACGTTGTGTAATCATTTCTTCTGCTAAATCATGTGCTAATTGCTCATCGCCATCAGCTAAGAAAAGAGCGTTAAATACAATACGATCTTCAAAACGTTCTAAGTAACGTTGACCATCGTTTGTCTTCATTGCATATTGTTTGTAGAACTTAAACGCAGACATGAATGAACGGAAACGGAATTTTTTCTTGTACGTTTCTTTCATTAATTTCTTAACGAATTTACGGTTGTATTTCCCTAAAAATTCTGCTTCTAAATAATCGTGTTCGATTAAGTAATCGAGTTTTTCATCTAATGTATAGAAGAAAACTGTATTTGGGTTAACGTGTTCTAAGAAGAATGCACGAACCGCTTCACGATCTTTATGCAATGGAATTTTCCCATCAACTGGACGGTTTAACTCATTGTTTAATGCGAAGTATGTAACTTCTTGAGTCTTGTTAATTAATTTTGGACTATCCAATCTCTCTCACCTTTTCTATTAGTATTTGTACATCTTTATCTGTACCTTGATTTTCAAAGCAATGCAGCAATGGAATTTGGTATTTAGCCGCTAACGCTCTGGCATTGGAACAAAAGCTCGTATTGAAATTGCGATTCCCTGAACCGGCAACCCCTTTTAATAGCGCGCGATTCTCGCCAAAATCAATAAATTCATAAAAAAAATTCGCCACTTGCTCTCCATAAGTTGGTGTAATGACGATATAAGGTTCTTCCATTTGTACTGTAGAATTTTTCTTAGAAATTTCGACAAAATCTAAGCCTAATTTTTTTACAAATTGTCTTGTCTTTCCAGTTAGCGATAAATAAACGACTTTCACAGTTACTCCATTTCTGAATTCGAAATACAGCTAAATGCATTTCTAGCTCACTTGAAACTCACGAGATTAATTATATCCAGCCTAGAAGTTTTTTGCAACATTTTAACAACATTTTGTATTGTTTTTTTTACGAAACACAAAATATAGTGACACAACGTACCTACCCCCGACATTTAGTGTACGCGAAAAATCAAGTAAAATGATTGACAGAAACAGTTGACGACTGTAGACTAAACCTGTAGAAAGGAGTTCTATTTATGACAGAATTTCAACCAATGAGCCCTTCTGAGCGTCAAATTATGCGTGTTCTATGGGCGAATCCAAACAGCACAAGCGGATATATTATCGAACAATTGCAACGCTCATTTTCTTGGAGTGACTCAACAATTAAAACCCTTATTATCCGTTTAACCAAAAAAGGATATATTCAAATCGATGACAAAAAAAAACCATTCCACTACTCGGCAACGATTTCTGAGAAAGCACAACTCGACCAAGAGACCGATGTTCTTTTAGATCAAGTTTGCCATAAACAGAATGGAAATTTATTACATACACTGATTGATAAAGCGACTTTGAGCCAAGATGACATTCAAGAATTAGTGAGCGCCTTAAAGGACAAAGCAACCACTGCTCCAACTTCTGTTGCATGTAACTGCCTACCAGGTCAATGCAATTGTCATCACCATCATCACTAAAACAAAAACCTATTGCTTAAAGCCACCAGACTCTAAGCAATAGGTTATTTTTATTCTCTAGTTATTCAAATTTGCACTATTTAAAAATTCTCGCTAAATGACTATGAAGCTTACGGATTTAATAGTAGCAGTAATGGGAAAAGTATTAAAACGAATAAGAGGGAGTTAGGAATTCATTCCTTACTCCCTCTTTGAGGCTTTAAAGGTGCAAGACCAAGGCTTGCACCGGTATCC
>ERZ772779.685-NODE-685-length-15125-cov-4.992236_pt1 | contig 15125 bp, 9 predicted proteins | sample MGYA00511360_ERZ772779 | MGnify/ENA primary metagenome ERZ772779 (study PRJEB29015, sample SAMEA2738112) | human oral metagenome | biome: human oral; feature: human-associated habitat; material: saliva | place: China | collected 2231 ...
TCTTTGACGAGACAGGCGATCGTAACTCCGAGCACAGTGTTTGGCAGTACTTTGCAGTACTGCCCGACATTAAGTCCGTTGGTGTAATGGGCGACGAACGCACATATGCTCGTCCTGTTATCCTGCGCGCCGTTGAGTCTAGCGACGCTATGACTGCTGACTGGGCAAAGCTCCCATACGAGCTGCTAACCCGCATTTCTTCTCGCATCGTCAGTGAGGTTGCTGGCGTTAACCGCGTGGCCTACGACATCACTCCAAAGCCACCTGCGACCATTGAGTGGGAATAATTACAGTGCACTAATGTATTAGTTTATGAGGTGTTTCAGGGTTTTCTGGAACACCTCATTTTTATGCAGCTGGAGCAGGTAATACGCAAGCTACCTGAAATAGTTGATTCCAGAATCGCCAATAAAAGACCCAAAGCATGTCTGTCCTACCTGTTTAATCATCGAATAACCCAAATGTAAGTATATTGCACTATTTAAATAATACATATACGACCTGTTAGTCATATTGTCAGCCAGGTAGACACTTTCAAAATTAGTGGCCTTTTCGGGCGGCCTTCTAGTTCATTAATTAATACACACTTGATACCTAATCAAAGACTGCTGCACTCAGCACCGCACGCCATCGGGCTTTTCTTCAATTATTTAAATTGTGAGATAATAGGCTCGCAGCTATGAGAAAGGGTCCGCAGATGGCGAAAAGAGTAAAAATCCCCAAGCTTCCGCAACTTCTGGATCGGAAGATTTACAAGTCCGGACAAACGCGCGGCGCGGATGACGACACCATCCTTACCGCTCGCAAGACTGGTTATCTCTGGGGTAACGACCGCAATCTACCTCCGAAAGCGTAGGTGAATAATGAATATCGACTACGTATATACCGATCTACATATTCATACATCTACCAACCCAGATAACCTCAATAGTGATTACAACCTTAATCTACTAATCGATAAGGTCTTAGAGAAAGCAGACAGAGCAGAATGCCTTGTATCGCTTACGGACCACAATACAATTAACACTGATGCATATGCAGCGCTGCGCAGCCAAGATCGAGTCCATTTCGTTCTCGGTGTCGAACTGCATATCAGCAACACCGGAACCAGGCCCTATCATTGTCATGCATACTTTAAAGAATCAGATGAACAAACCGTAGTCGAGCTGAATAGCATACTGGATGACCTATATCCAAAAAAGCTTATTGAGCCGACGATTTACGAGAATCTTCCTACTATCGAGAAGATAATTACGTCCTTCGATGGATATGATTTCATTTTGGTTCCTCATGGAGGTCAGTCCCATAGAGCGTTCAACACCTCCATCGAAGAGAACGAATCATGCGACACAGCAGTGCTAAGAAGCATCTACTACAATCAATTTGAAGGCTTCTCTTCAAGAAGTACAAAGGGAACTGAGAAAACAATTGGCTACTTCAAAAAGCTCGGAATAGACTCCTTTGTAAACCTGATAACAGGAAGCGACAATTATTCTCCCTCACTGTACCCGCAAACCCATAGCAAGGGAGACGCCGAAAGCTTTATTCCAACATGGATGAAGTCCAGCCCCTCGTTTGAAGGTCTTAGAATTGCGCTATCTGAGAGCAGTCGTTTATGCTATTCGGATATAAAGCCTGTAACTCCTCCTCGCGCAATCGAAACCGTCACGCTCCACAACCAGTCTGTTGATATTGATGTAGCGCTTACCGACGGTCTTAACGTTGTTATAGGTGGATCTTCGTGCGGAAAAACCCTATTTGCAGATTCCCTAGCCAGGCAGCTAGGCTACGGCGAAGACGATTCCGTATACGAAGGATTCGGAATCAGCGAAATGAAAGTTGAGACAGCCGCGCAGAGAAAACCTCACTACATAACACAGAACTATATTCTCAAAGTAGCAGACGAAAAACTTCCTGATTTCTCTCTTGACAGACTGGAAATAGTCAAATCAATCTTCCCCGAAGACAGCGATTTCTTTAAAGAAACTGAAAGCAATGCATCGAAGCTCCAACAAACTACTTCCGATCTGATTACCTCAATCGAGCAAGCCAATACCCTAGAAGAAAAGCTGTCTCGTATTGACACTATCGACAATCTTGTTGTCCGCGAAACAGTTCCTGGGAACCCGTTGAGTTCCTTGATACCGTCTAGCGAAGCTCGTAAAAAGATGATACTTAGCCAAGGAGATTACGATACCTACCTCGAAAGCATCAAGACCATCAAAGACCGAATGCACCAATCTGACCTTTCTGAGGATTGCCAGGAAGCATTCCAACATATTGAAGAATCATTTGGTGAATGGAGAAGGGTCAGCGAATTTGAATCGCAAATTCATTCTCAGCTTGAAAACGCAAAGACAGCACTGGAGGCTCATTACGAGGAACTGATAGGCAACAGTGCTCAAAGAAATCAGGAATTTGCGAATCTAAAAGAATTAGCAAGGCAATATGTTGAACAACTTCGCTCTTTCGACAAGAATGCAGTTGCCGTAAGTAGATGGGATTTCCACTGCTGCTCAAAGGATGTCACTCTCAAGGGGCATCGATTGTCTGTCGAGAATAGATTCACCATAAACGAGCGCATCTTCTTAGATGAGCTTCAAAAAATGTATCCTCAAGTTCACGCTCTTCCATCCCTAAGGGCAGAAAACATCGAGAGCTTTTTTGTGAAATATACGCGGAAGCGAGATCCGAAAATAACTACTTACGACGAAATGAGGACGTATCTAAATTCGTCTTTCGATAGCCTTAGGAACAGGACATACAAAATCATTACCAGAGACAACCGCGACTGGAAGACACTTAGTGCTGGATGGAAAACAGCCACGCTCCTTGACCTAATCTTCGCATCGGACGCAGACTCGGCTCCGCTAATCATCGACCAGCCTGAAGACAATCTTGCAGCAAATTACCTCACAAGTGGGTTGATTGAAGCAATCAAGGAGGCTAAGGTAAAGAGACAAATCATTGCAATAACCCACACGGCGGCGATTCCCATGCTTGCTGATGCACAAAATGTCATTCTTTGTCGGGACACCAACGGAGTAATAACCATCCGTTCAGGAACGCTTGATGGCGTAATTGAAGGAAAAGCCACCCTGGATTGGATTGCTGAGATTACAGATGGGGGCAAGAAAGCTCTTCGAAAGCGAATGAAAAAATATGCCATGAAAGACTATGCGTCCCTTAGAAAGCCGAAGGAAAAAACTGATGAAAGTTAAATTTACACGAAGTGCTGAAACAGAAACCTCCTCTGCGAAGTTGATAATTGCCGGCGAACAGGTCGACTTCGAATATCCAACGTTCATAAGGCAACTGTATGATAGCGAGCAGATAGAGGAAATAGAATACGATCCCGAAGATGCCTTTGATGCAACAGAACGCGAAACAATCGAGTCAATGATCAATGAAATCAAAGCTATCTGTATTTCAAATGATGCCGAAAGCGAAGAAACCAGCGCTATTGATGACGAATGCGACAAAAGCATCGGCTGAGTACAAACTGAGTACCACTTAGCCGCTAACTAGAAGAACCTGAATCAATTTGGACTCACACGGTCAACTCCAGTCAACAGCATCATCAATTTGGGCTAATGAGTGGGAGTAGGCGAATAGGGATTTGACCTGCTCTTTTAAGTGCCGCAACGTGCCACCGAGTTTCGTTTCGTATGCGACTCACGGCAAAGCCGTCAGCGACGGCGGTGAGTAAATACGATAATCTGTCCTCCGTTCCCGCGTTGGGACGGAGGCTTTTTCTTTGCCGTTTTACTCTCTTTCACCTGCGATTTCGCGATTTACTCCCCGTGTTTCGAGACAGCAAGGTACGCGGCGGTATTCGGAGGAATGGGAGTAATGATTTATCCCAAGTGAGTAGACGCGCTGTTTTTGTCCCCGAGGGCGAAAAAAGGCCGTTTCAGGGTTCGTGAAACTCAAATCGAACTCAATAGGCTTTTCGGCAACCTCCGCACGGCGTTTCCCCAGGTGGTTAATGGGGAGTAAAGAATCTCGCCGTTCCAAGGAAAACGGGAGTAACCAGGGGAAATGCCGCGGCGTACTACCGCGTGCCGTCATATAAGCCACCGCGTCATTTACTCCCCAAACATGCCGGAAATGCCTTGGCATGCAATGGGGAGTAAAAACTCAGCATATGCAGGTGCGAGCGGAGCTCACCGCCTAGCCTGGCGTCCTGATTCGATTGTGCTGGTTATGAAATGCTGAGTGCCGCTACAGCGAAGCTTTCCAGCCCTCATATTCGGCAGTGTCGATCTCGTCGTTCTCGAGCTGCGCGCTTCTCGGCCCACAGCTCGATCGCCATCGCAGTTTTGGGCGCGCGCGGCGCCTTGGGGTTCAGGGAGAGACCCGTGCCGTCGGCTGCGGGCACGATGCCGAAGGAGTCCTCGAGCCGCACGAGAAGCGCCACAAGACGAAACGTGGCTTCTCCTCCGAGGTGGAGGCCGCCGTGTGAGGAGGCCAGTTTAAGAACCTTAATGGCGGGGCCATGGACATGACGTTCTCCGAGTTCGTTGAGGTGTACGCCTCAGAGGTGAAGCCGCGCATACGCGAGCACACGTGGATCACCAAGGAGTACATCATCAAAGATAAGCTGGTGCCGTTCTTTGGGGACATGCGCATGTGCGACGTGAGGCCGATTGACGTCATCAGGTGGCAGAACGAACTCACCGAGCACCGTGATGCCGACGGGAAGCCCTGAGCGCCGACGTACCTGTGCACGGTAAACAACCAGCTCAACGCCATCTTCAACCACGCCGAGCGCTACTACGGCCTCACCGACAACCCGGTGCGCAGGGTCGACAAGATGGGCTCGAAGAAGGGCGGCGAGATGCAGTTCTGGACCAAGGCGAGTACCTGAGGTTCAGCGAGGCAGTCATGGACAAGCCGCTGTCGTTCCACGCCTTCGAGCTGCTGTACTGGACGGGCATACGCTGCGGCGAGCTTTTGGCGCTCACGCCGTCCGACTTCATGCTAAAGAGCTCCCGGCTGCGCATCAACAAGTCGTACCAGAGCCTCCGTGGCGTGGGCACCGTGACCGACCCCAAGACGCCCAAGTCGGTACACACGATCGTCATGCCGGCCTTCCTGCGCGACGAGATGGCGGACTTCATCGAGATGCGCGACGGCGTCGCTCCCGACGAGCGCCTGTTCGCCGTAACCAAGCATTTCCTGGCCCACGAGATGGAGCGCGGGTGCAAGGCGTCGGGCGTGAAGCGCATCCGCGTACATGACATACGCCACAGCCATGTGAGCCTGCTGATCGAGATGGGCTTCTCAGCGCTGGCTATCGCCGAACGCATGGGCCACGAGGTGGTGGACATCACCTACCGCTACGCGCACCTGTTCCCGACGAAGCAGGACGAGATGGCCGCCGCGCTCGACGGAGCGAAGGGGTAAACAAGATGCCGTGCGAGAACAGCGCCCGCAAGCGCAGCAAGACGATGGCGTTCCGCTGCACGCCCGAAGAGCACAAGCTCATATGCGAGATGGCCGCCTGGAGCGGCATGAACAGGCAGGACTACATCATCGCCAAGCTCACCGATACCCGGTTAGAGGTGAGGCCCTCTGTGAGCGTTCAGAAAACGCTGAAGGACTCGATGACGGAATTGTCCAAGGAGGTGCATCTGGCGGCATCCTACGGCGAGCTGAGCGAGTCTCTGCAGCGGAGGGTTGAGCTCGTGATGAGGCTCTTCTTGGCCCTCGGCGAGCCTGTTGATGCGCTTTTGATTGACGAATCGATGAAATCACCGACGGTGACGCTAGAAGCGCATGACATGGATGTCAGCGTGGACACGAGCATCTTCGATATGGGATGCGGGTAGCATTGGGTCTTAAGGCTCCATCCAGCTCGCAGTTCTCTTGCAATCTGGATTCATAAGACATCGGAACTCAAAGAAAGCGCGGGGGGGCTCGGCCCATCCCCGCGCTTTCTGGTCCTATCATGCCGTCACCAAACACCTTATTTATTCTGTACAATATAATTCTGGATGCACAAATATACCTGCGCGGAGGTTTCCAGCATGTCCAAGCTCAATATCGACCAGAAGACGATTAAGCTACTCCTTACAAATAAGCATTCGGACTTCCTCATTCCAGATTATCAGCGACCCTATGCCTGGGGCGAAGACGAGTGTGCAACGCTATGGGACGATCTTTTCACCTTCGCGTTTCCCAACGACGACTGCGACGCCTTCGAGAGTACAAGCGATGAATATTTTCTCGGCCCCATTGTTACTTTCAAGAACGATGCAGGCCAGCTTGAAATCATTGATGGCCAGCAGAGACTCACAACCATTATGTTGCTGCTTAGAGCGTTTTACGACAAGTTTGCAAACATGAAAGACAAACAGTCCATTAAAGTGCGTGACTCGATCGCAGGCTGTGTCTGGAAGACCGATGAGTTCGACGATCCCGATATGGATGCACTGAAAATTGATTCAGAAGTGGCGAGCGATTCTGACAAAGACGAGTTTCTAGATATATTGCGCCACGGCTCCGTGGGTCCCATGGCCCACAGCGCCTATTCGTGCAATTACGCCTTCTTCTCTAAAAGAATGGCTGAAATGGCAAGCGAGTGGCCAAGCTATATCGCGCTATTTGCTGCCCGCATTCTTAACAACGTGATCTTGCTTCCCATCGAGGCGGAGTCTCAGGACACCGCACTCAGAATCTTCTCAACTTTGAACGACCGTGGACTCCCACTGGCAGATGCCGACATCTTCAAGAGCCAGTTCTACAAACACTTCTCCAGCGAGGGCCGCAAAGATGAATTCGTCACGCGCTGGAAAGTACTCGAGGAAACAGCCAACCTCATTTTCAAGCCGACCTCGGGCACACCACTTGACGAGCTTTTCACCCGCTATATGTACTATCGCCGTGCCAAGAAGGGCATCCGCGACACAACAACCAAGAGCCTACGCGACTTCTACAGCGACAACTCGTACGAAATCCTTCGTGAGAACGCGACGCTCGACGATTTGGAGTCTCTGCTCGATTTTTGGAAGCGGGTTGATGCGCAGGAGGGCTTTTCCGAGCGCGTAACGCGCCGCCTGTTTGTCCTTAATTACGCACCCAACGGCATGTGGGCTTATCTGTTGAGCACCTGGTTCCTGGCAAGGCGAAATGCCAAAGGTGAGTTAGACGACAAGGAACTCTACGATTTCCTTTGCTACATCACTGGATTCATCTACGCCTACTCTCTTGAGCGTCCCGGCGTGAACGCTCTGCGCGGTCCCGTCTATCCCGCACTCATAGACATCGTAGAAGGCCGCAAGGTTGACTTTTCAGCACATTTGTTCGACCGCAAGACAATTGCAGGACGCTTCAGAAGCTATCAATTCACCAACCAGCGTCGCTTCACGCGATCGATGCTGGTTTGGTGGGCCTACTCAGACCCTGAACAACCTCTCATGGATTTGGACACGACGCTCGAGATTGAACACATCTACGCAAGAAAGCGTAACGAGGTACACCCGCTATCCAATCGCTCAAACCTTGAAGCGCTAGGTAACAAGGCAATGTTAGAGAAGCGTGTAAATATCCGCGCCTCGGATTACCAACTGACGGATAAGCGCAAGTATTACGAGGGCTATGTGAACGATAAGGGTGCTGAGGTGCCGGGGACCGCTGTTCGCGAACTCGTGGAAATCGCGCGATGCGGTGACTTCGCCGAGAGCGATATCGAAACACGCACCGAACGAATCATCACCGCCTTTGTCGAGTGGCTTGGCAAGCTGGGCTTACTAAGGGAATAGGCCTTGATGAATCTTCGTTTATTGGTCTTGGGCCTAGAATGCTTGCCTCTTTTGCTCAATAGATGGACGCTGCCGTCTAGTGCCTGATAAAATATCTCCATGTGTGTTTTAAGGATGTCTGCATGTTCCTTTGCGGCATCGAGAAAGGCTGGCGGTTGGGGTGAGTCCCGAGGAAAAAGCGCGTCTCGTTATCGATAAGAAACTAAAAGCTTCCGGATATGTTGTCCAGGATGTCAAAGAGTTCAATCCCACCGCGGCATGCGGCGTCGTTGTCCGTGAATGGCAAACGATCACTGGCCCATGCGATTACCTTATCTTTATCGATGGCGCCCCTTGCGGGCTGATTGAAGCCAAAGAACATGACAAGGGAGAGAAGCTCACGGCCGTAGCCGAGCAGACAAGACGTTACGCTGAGAGCGAATTCAAATATGCCCCCACAGATGTTGACATTCGCTTTGCCTACGAGGCAACTGACGTCCTAACCCGTTTTTGCGACTACCACGACATGGACTATCGCTCGCGCGAAGTCTTCTCTTTCCATAGACCGGAGCAACTTCGTGCTTGGCTGAAGGATTTTGATACCCTTCGGAATAGACTCAGATCTTTTCCCGCCTTTGATATCACTGGTTTTCGTAAGTGCCAAGTGAACGCGATTGTAAATCTCGAAAAGTCGTTTGGGGAGAACCGTCCGCGCGCGCTAATCCAAATGGCCACTGGCGCCGGCAAGACGTATACCGCTATTACCAACGTTTATCGTCTGCTCAAATTTGCCAAAGCAAAGCGCATCCTATTCCTTGTTGACACGAAGAACCTAGGGGAACAAGCCGAGGAGGAGTTCCGCAAGTACAAGCCTACCGACGATGCGAGGCTATTCCCCGAGCTTTACAACGTCTGTCGCCTGACCTCTTCACAGATCCCAGATGGTTCCAACGTATGCATCAGTACCATTCAGCGGATGTACTCTATCTTCAAGGGCAAAGAACTTGACGAGACAGATGAGGAATCTTCTCCTAATGAGGGTCGCATCGTTGGTGAGCCACGCGATGTTGAGTACAACTCAGCTTACCCGCCTGAGTACTTCGATTTCATCATCATCGACGAGTGCCACCGTTCTATCTATAACGTCTGGCAACAGGTTCTCGATTATTTCGACGCCTTTCTCATCGGACTTACTGCTACGCCCGACAAGCGAACCTATTCTTTCTTTAATCAGAACGTCGTGAGCGAATACACTCATGAAGAGGCAGTCATCGACGGCGTCAACGTCGGCGGCGATACCTACATCATCGAAACTGATGTGAGCAAGAACGGCGCGACGATTACCGAGCGTCTGATTGAGAAGAGAGACCGCCTTTCCCGCGAGAAGCGATGGGAGCAGAACGACGAGAATCTGGAATATGACAAGGGCAAGCTAGACCGCGATGTCGTCAACCCATCCCAGATACGCACCATCGTCCGTGAGTTTCGCGACAAGATTACGACGGTCATGTTCCCTGGTCGCAAGGAAGTGCCCAAGACGCTTATCTTCGCCAAAACGGACAGCCATGCGGATGACATCATAAACATTGTGCGCGAGGAGTTCGGGCGTGGGAACGAGTTCTGCAAGAAGATAACCTATAACGCCGAAGAGGACCCTAAGTCTGTGCTTGCAGCATTCCGAAACGAGTTCTATCCACGCATCGCCGTAACAGTTGACATGATTGCTACCGGCACCGACGTCAAAGCTCTCGAGTGCCTCGTCTTCATGCGAGATGTTCGTTCTAAGAATTACTTCGAGCAGATGCTTGGCCGTGGGCGTCGTACGCTCGGCCATGATGACCTGGCGCGCGTTTCGCCGTCGGCGGCAACGAACAAGTGCCGTTATGTGGTTGTCGATTGTGTTGGCGTCACGAAGAGCCTGAAGACTGAAGCCAGACAGCTTGATAGGAAGCCCTCCGTAAGCTTGAAAGAGCTCATGATGAGCGTTGCCATGGGCGCGCGCGATGACGATACCGTCACCTCGCTCGCCGGCCGGCTTCTTCGACTCGCCGCCGTCATGGACAATGGCGAGCGAAAGAAGGCTGCCGAGCTCGCCGGCGGCGCCTCCGTGAACGACATTGCTCGAGATATGCTTGATGCCTTCGACGAGGACAAGATAGCAAAGGAAGCTGAGTTTACCCTTAGCGATGATGCCCGAGAAGCAACCGAAGAAGAGCGAGCCAAGCTGGCGGATGCCCAGTCTCGGCTTGTCGAAAAGGCGATAAAGCCGATGTTCTCTGCTGAGTTGAGAAACTATCTCGAAAACGTGCGCAAGGCGCACGACCAGGTTATAGATAATGAGAACCTGGATGCTGTCATCTCGTCCGGTTGGGACACCGATCGCGAGGACCATGCCAAAGAGGTTATCCAAAAGTTCAGGCAATTTCTTGCCGACAACAAGGATGAGCTGGACGCGCTGCAAATCATCTACGGCCAGACCTACAAACATCGACCTATCACGCTGCGCATGGTCAAGGCTGTTCACGATGCGCTGAAAACGTCCCCCTATGGACTCTCTTGCGATATGGTCTGGCATGCATACGAGATTGCGGGCGCACCCGTCGTTACGGCACGAAGCGCTGTGGGCAAGCTTATGGACATCATTTCCGTCATCCGATTCGAACTCGGACAGGAAAAGATCCTACGACCCTTCGAGGCGGGCGTGGCGGAGCGTTTCAAGAGTTGGGTTTTCTCTAAGAACGCAGGCCACGGCCAGTTTACTGAAGAGCAGATGGACTGGCTGCGTATGATTCGCGACCATATCGCAACCTCGGGAAGCGTGAGCTCTGACGACCTCGACCTATCGCCCTTTGGGGAGAAGGGTGGCCTCGGGCGTTTTTACGTCCTGTTCGGCGATAAGTATCAGGACGCCCTCGACGACATGAACTACGCGCTTGTCGCATAACATCTATTAGCTAGAAAGGCAGCGCATGAGTGCATCAACCATTAATCAGAAGATTTGGAACATGGCGACCGTCCTCTATAACGACGGCGTCTCCAACAGCGATTATCTCGAGCAACTCACCTATCTGCTCTTTCTCAAGATGGCAGACGAGTACAGCAAGCCCCCTTATAACAGACCAACCGGTCTTCCGGAGGACTGCCGTTGGGAGTGCCTTGCGGACAGGAGCGGCGCAGAGCTGTTTGACACCTACAAGAAAATGCTCGACAAGCTAGGCGCCCAGGGCGGTATGCTGCAGGAGATTTTTACCGGGGCCCAAAACAAGATGAGCTCTCCGGCGATTTTGGCGCGAGTCATTCAGATGATCGGCGCAGAAACGTGGACGGCTATGTCGCAGGACGTCAAGGGCGACATCTACGAGGGTCTGCTTCAGCGAATAGCCGAGGACACAAAATCCGGTGCCGGGCAGTACTTTACGCCCAGGCCACTCATCAACACCATCGTCAAGTGCGTACAACCTAAGCCTGAGAAGACCGTCTGTGATCCGTGCTGCGGTTCGGGCGGCTTCCTGCTGGCCGCAAAAAGCTACATAGAGGAGGCCTATCAGCTTGACGCCGATCAAAAGAAGTTTTTGAAGAACGAGGCATTCCACGGCTGGGAGATCGTTCCCGCCACGCGCCGACTTTGCCTTATGAATCTTTTCTTACACAACATCGGTGACTTTAACGATGTACCGCCTATTACAAGGAACGATGCGCTTCTTTCCGACCCTGGTATACGTTTCGACTACGTGCTCACAAACCCGCCTTTTGGCAAAAAGGCGACGCTCAAAGCTGCTGCCGGTGAGGATGGCGAGCTTGTCGACGAAGAGCTTTCATACTCCCGCCAGGACTTCTGGGCAACGAGCTCGAACAAGCAGCTGAATTTTGTTCAGCACATTCATACTATCTTGAAGACTGGTGGCACCGCTGCCGTTGTCGTGCCCGACAACGTGCTGTTCGAAGGTGGTGCCGGCGAGACGGTGCGCCGCAAGTTGCTGGAGACCACGAATCTGCACACTATTCTGCGCCTGCCGACCGGCATCTTCTACAAGCCGGGTGTGAAGGCCAACGTTATCTTTTTTGAAAACCGTCCCGGTAGTGAGCGCATACAGACCCGTGAGGTATGGATTTACGACTATCGTACGAACGTTCACCACACGCTGAAGCAACATCCCATGACCGACTCTGACCTTGCTGATTTCCTTGAATGTTACAAGCCCGGTCATATCGATGAACGCGATGAGACCTACAGCGAGGACAACAATCCCGATGGTCGTTGGCGCCGCTTCGCTATTGACGAGATTGTGGGCCGCGACAAGCTGAGTCTCGATATCACCTGGATCAAAACCGGTGAGGACATCTCCGAGATTGCGCTTTCGGATTTGCTTGCAAGCATTCATGAAAAGAGCGACGCGATTGCCGATGCCGTGGAGCAGCTCGAAGCGCTTCTGGGGGATATCGAGGACTAATGGACACCAAGAAACTGCGTCAAAAACTGTTGGACCTTGCCATCCACGGCAAGCTTGTTCCGCAAGACCCGAATGACGAGCCCGCGAGTGAGCTGCTCTCACGCATCCATGCGGAGAAGCTTGCCATGGTCGAGCGCGGCGAGCTCAAGCCTAAGGATGTCAAAAACGATACTGTGATTTATTTTGGTTCTGATGGGCTGCCCTATGAGAAACGGGCAGACGGCAAGGGCGAGACGAAGTGCATCGAGGGCGAGATCCCGTTCGATCTCCCCGAGGGATGGAGATGGGCAAGGCTTAGCGATCATTACCTGTTCAGGAATGGAACATCGAAGCGTTCCGGTAAGGAGGGGATTTCAACCCCCGTTTTGCGACTTGCAGACCTTGATGAAACGACTATCGCATTGGACGGAGTTCGTGCCGTAGTTCTAACTGAAACGGAGCGCAATAAATGCGATTTACAGCCCAATGATCTGCTGTTTATTCGGGTCAATGGAAGTCGTACCCGAGTTGGCAGCTGCTTCGTGGTTCCTTCGCTTAACGAACGCTACGCTTTCTGCGACCATCTGATTCGTGGCAAATCTGTCACTAGCATCAGTTCGCAATTCATCGCGGCTGTCATGGGCGTTAACTTCATTCGCGAAACGATTGACGCTGGAATTGTCTGTGCTGCAGGTCAAAACACAATAAGCCAGGGTGTTCTAAAGTCAATCATCGTCCCCATCCCGCCCCTCGCCGAGCAGCACCGCATCGTCGACGCGCTCGACAAATACCTGGCGCTTGTCGACGAGATTGAGCGGGATCAGGCTAACCTCGACGGCCTGCTCGCGCAACTCAAGTCGAAGGTGCTCGACCTCGCCGTCCGCGGAGAGCTCACCGAGCGCGACCCGGGAGACGAGCCCGCAAGCGAGCTGCTCGCGCGCATCCACGAGGAGAAGCTCGCCATGGTGGAGCGCGGCGAGCTCAGGCCGAAGGACGTCAAGGGAGACACCGTGATCTTTACCGGTTCCGATGGCCTGCGCTATGAGAAGCGCGCCGACGGCGAGGGCGAGGCGACCTGCATCGAGGGAGAGATCCCGTTCGAGATTCCCGAAGGATGGAGCTGGTGCCGCCTGCTGACACCCGTCGCACTCGATCCCAAGAACGATATCGATGACGAAACACCAGCCAGCTTTCTACCAATGGCGGCAATCGAGGAAGGTTTCCGCAATCGATATCATCCCGAGATACGACACTGGAAAGAGATCAAGAAAGGCTTTACCCAGTTCGCCGACGGTGACGTGGTATTTGCTAAGATTTCGCCATGCTTTGAGAACGGAAAATATTTCATTGCTTCGGGCCTTGAGAATGGTGTGGGGGCCGGAACGACAGAGCTCTATGTTCTGCGATCGCCATCAAAATGCTTGGACAAAAAGTTCCTTTTCTATTTCCTTGCCTCGAATTATTTCATGGGGGACGCCAAGAAAACCTTTATGGGCTCGGTTGGTCAGCAGCGCATCAAAAAAGACTATCTCGAAAGAATGCTGCTTCCCGTCCCACCCCTGACCGAGCAGTTTTGTATCGTCGAAAGGATTGAAGCAGCATTCGACCTCACCAATCTATAGCCTCATCGACGGCGCTGCGCTGCTCTGCAGCTGTACGGCGCAGGTAGATGCGCGTTGTTTCAATGCTCTCGTGGCCCATCAGGTCGGCGAGGAATGCTATGTCTGGGTTCTTGGCTATAAAGTTCTTAGCGAACAGGTGCCGGAACGAATGCGGGTACACGACGTCGGGGTCCACGCTATAGCGTTCGGCCGCCCTCTTGAGGCCGATCGCTATGCCCCTACTTGTGAGTGCTGCCTGGTCTCCAAACAGAATGCCATCCACCTTGCCTTCGTGAGCACACCATTCAAGCGCTTCGCTCTTTAGGCTTGCGGGAACGTACACGCGGCGGAGTTTTTGTCCTTTCGAAACGATATCCATATAACCAGCCAGGACATGTGCATGCTCGAACTTACGAAGCTCGCTTACCCTGGCACCTGTACAGGCGAGGAATCGCACGACGAAGTACCAGAACCAGTCCTCGTCTCGCTTGAGGCCGTCGCGAAGACGGAGATACTCGTCGTTTGATATGACATTGTTTAGAAAGGGTTTTTGCTGAACCTTCACGCCCTTTAGACGCATCCCGGGGAAACCAAGATAGTCCAGGTAGACGTTTATTGCACCGATGCGATTGTTCGCCGTCTTAGGCGCAAATGACGAAACCAGCCACTCCTTGTGCTCAAGGAGCGACTGGTTCGTGATCGGCGACGCCCTCTGTTCAAGCTGTCTTGCAGCGAACAAGTACGAGGCGATTGTGTTTGGCGCGTATTCTTGCGCGCGCAGGTACTCTTCAAATGCCTTCATTGCGGGTCTCCTCTCGACTATGCAATGAAAGCAGCTAATCGAACAAGTTGAACACCTCTTTGACTCTTTCAACGATGTGGCGCTGCTCGGCGAGGGGTGGGACGGGAAGCAGCAAGGCATCCATGTCTTCCTTGCGCACCGAAGGCGAGTTGTCGCCTTTCATATACAAGTTTATCGAGTTAACCGCATAGTCAGATAATAGCAGTTGAAATAGAAAGCGTTCATCAAGCTCGTTGCATGCTTTTGTCGCAACATAGAAACCAGTTGAGGCAACGCTGTCTTCCATGGAAAAGGGGACTTGAGCAATGTTTCTTAGATAAGGTCTGACCATCGAGAAAACAATAGAGCCGGCATGCACACAACGGGAAGCCCTGCTAGGAGCATTGATAGTATCGATTTCGTTAGCGCAAATGAGGTTCTTCGAGTTATCAATCGAGCCGATGTCAATGTAGTTGAATCTTTTGCCTGATGGAAGTCGCTTTTCTTGCGGCAAGCAGAAGGTTGACAGCCGCGCCCAGCTCCATCCTTCGGGAATCTCGAACGGGAT
>ERZ772779.686-NODE-686-length-15109-cov-4.818985_pt1 | contig 15109 bp, 34 predicted proteins | sample MGYA00511360_ERZ772779 | MGnify/ENA primary metagenome ERZ772779 (study PRJEB29015, sample SAMEA2738112) | human oral metagenome | biome: human oral; feature: human-associated habitat; material: saliva | place: China | collected 2231 ...
GCCAATGTCCGTGCAGCCTTTGGTAAAAACGGCGGAAACATGGGAGCTTCAGGTTCTGTATCTTACCTCTTTGACAACAAGGGTGTTATCGTATTTGCTGGTGACGACGCTGATGCTATCTTTGAACTCTTACTCGAAGCAGATGTCGATGTAGACGATGTAGAAGCAGAAGAAGGAACCATTACTGTTTACACAGCTCCAACTGACCTTCACAAGGCTATCGTTGCTTTGCGTGAGTCTGGTATCGAAGAATTCCAAGTGACTGAACTTGAGATGATTCCTCAGTCAGAAGTTGAGTTGTCAGGTGATGACCTTGAAACATTTGAAAAGCTCTACAGCGTTCTTGAAGACGACGAAGACGTACAAAAAATCTATACCAATGTAGATGGATTCTAATAAATAAATACAACCCCTTGAAATATCAATGCTTTCAAGGGGTTTTGTTATGTCTTTGTGTAGTAAAGGGGCAGACAAGGGGCAGAATTAAAAAACACTATCCAAAGTTTTTACTAGCTTATCTTCCATATCTTTTGTCGTATGGGAATAAATCTCGAGCGTCATTTTTGCGTTAGCGTGTCCTACACGATCCATGATTGATTTGATAGGAAGCCCGGCTTCCGCTAAATAGGAAATATGAGAATGTCTGAAAATATGGCTTGAAAGATTTTTTTCTATTCCAGCTTTTGCGCCGTATTTTTTTATAATTTGGATAAAAGATGCCAACGTTATCGGGCTATTCCAGACCTCTAAGCAAAATATATAATCATCATCTTTTAGCGGTTGATAACGTTCAGTGAGTCGAGCCACTTGACGTTGTATAGCCTTTATGACTGCATCTGATACCAGTATTGTCCTAATGGATCTTGCTGTTTTTGGCAATGTTTTTATTTTGTTGATTGAGTCAAAATTACCTGTAATTTCAATCTTATTATTTTCAAAGTCTATATTTTTGAGTTGTAATGCCGTCAACTCTCCATATCTCATACCAGTGAGAGCAAGAACCGTTACCATATCGGCATATTTTTGCTGATACGGTCGATTATTTAGTGCATCTACTAATGCTTTGATTTCCTCCATAGTCAAAAACTTGTTGCGCTTTTTTTCAACATCTTCTAATGTTTCCGGTTTTTTAGGAATAACCGTGTAATTAACCTCATTGTTTTGGATATAAGAGTATTGGACTGCATAATCGAAGATACTTTTGAGCCTGCTGCGGACTCTATAAGCTGTATGATATCCTTTGTTATCAATAATATTTTCAATTTTGCTCTGGATATAACGTCTATCAATGTTAGCTAGTAAAGTATTAGACGGTATTTCTTTTTTCATAGTTGCATCAATAAAAGTATAATTGTGCTTGGTAGATGCTTTGACTGTTTTAGACCAAGAATTGTAAAAAAGGTTATAGATCTCTTCAAAGGTAATGTTTTCTACTTGCTTTGTGCTGATTTTTTTATTTATCTTCTCCTGCAACAATATGGCAGCTTGATTTTTAGCTTGAGGGGTTTTCTTTTCCATTGTGACTGATACTTTTTTTAATTTCTCAGTATATGGATCCTTATATCGTTCAAAAAATTTATACTTACCAGTGGGTAATTCTTCCATCCACATTTGCTTTTCACCTCATTTCTTGGTAAAATAGACATAGAAAAGAGGGCTTTTTAATGCCTGTCTTTCTATACATCCTACTCCACGCTCAGAGTCGCCAAACTTTTGAGAGCGTGGGGCTTTTTTGTTTTGTTTAGACTTTGTAAATGTCGACTACCTCTCCGATTGTGCGGATGTCGTCATTCTCTGACAAGTGAATTTCCTCGTACCCACTATTTAGACTTTGAAGATACCAGGAACCGTCATAATCTCTTTTAAGTTTCTTAACGAAGTTCTTGCCATTAATTTGGAAGATACCGATTGAATTGATATCTACCTGACTGGTAACTTTGATGAATAATAGATCATTATCTTCAATGAGTGGTTCCATACTATCGCCTGCCACTTTAGCGATGGTGTCATAACTTTCTGGGACATCTTCAGCTCTAAGTTTCACTTCCATGTGAAGATTATCTTCCTGGAACGTTCCATGACCAGCTGCAACCAATCCCTCTACATAGTCTATAATGTAGTCATCGTTCTTGTACTTCTCTAGGACAGTTGATGCCTTCATGCTGACTTGCTCGTTCAATAGAGCAGTAGCATAGTCGACTACATTTTCTTGACGTTCTTCGTCTAGTTGCTCGTATATTGCCACAATGTCGGACGAATTTTCAGCCTGTTTATGGAAATCCATTCCTTCAGCAAGACTTTCTGGACGAATGTCGAGCGCTGAGCAAATCTTGAATATATTATCAACGTTAGATTTTAAAATTCCTCTATTTAGAATAGAATTGATGGTAGAGGCTGGCATATCAATCTTCAATGCCATTTGTCGAACACTACCATATTTTAATTCTATGAGTTCTCTTAGTTGTTGTTCTGTCATAGCTCTTTCTCCTTTTTATTCATTATAGCACACGAAAAATCGTTTGTAAAGAAAAATAAATTTAAAAAAATAACAAAAAAGGGTTGACAATGAACGAAAAATAGTTTATTATATAACCAAGCTCAGCAACGAGCTTAATTTTAAAGTCTAATAAACGAAAATTCGTTTAGAAAGGAGCTGCATATATGTTGAACATCGACATCGCACGAAAAGAGAAGGGGATTTCTATCGTAGATATTGCAGATTATTTATCTGTTAGATCTCAAACTGTCAGCGACAAACTGAAAGGGAAGTATCCGTTCACGTTCCAAGAAGCTATGTTAGTTCAAGAAAAATTCTTTCCAGAATATGAACTAAAATACCTTTTCACTTCAGCAGAGTCAACTGCTTAATTTTTTAACTGAGTGAACGAAAATTCGTTCAAGTGGTAAATAGCAGAAAACAACAACATAGAAAGGATCAAACATGAAAGAAATTGAAAAAAATGCCCTCAACGATGTTTTGAGGACAATTATGATTATAAATAACAAAATTGAAGAAATTATCGAAATTCAAAAGCAACAAGAGCTAGCTATTTCTTATCTTCGGGGAATAATGGATGGTTCTGGGCCTGATTGAGCCTCTCTTCAGCTTGTTGAATAATTGACTGATAGTCAATTTTTGATGATTTAAGATCAAAATCATGCGTGTTTACGAGAGAAGAATAAGACTGTTGGTTTTCTAACAGATTTAGTATCTTGTTTAGCTTTTTGGTCAAATTGTCATTGAGATCGTCAAGTGTAAGATTTCTTTCAGCACGATTCTCAGGCATTTCGAAGTTTTTAAAACTTTGTATTTTAGCTTTTAAATTCTCTTTAGATTCTTCGATTTTTGCTACATCCGTATCATAGAAAACGGTACGCGTCGTCATAACATCAAAAGGAAGATTTCCTCCTACTTTTATGATTGGGACTAGTGGAAGTTCAAGCGCCTGTCTGAAACCTAACTCGTAGAATGCGTTGGGATTATGGTCTGTCATGTCTGCTATAACCATAGGGGCAGTTTTAAGGTAATTGATAATTGTAGCGTTGATGTTATCTACCGCATTTACGTGGTCAACACGTACAGGTTTATAACCAAGGTTTTCACAAACAGGGGCGATAAGATACTTATATACATTGTCAGCTCGCTCTCTGGTAGGTGTTCCAGATTCACCAATAGCAGTTACAATAAAACAAATTTTTTCAGTCATAATTATACTCCGAAAATTTTATTATCTTTATTATACCAAATTTAGAAAGGAATACAATGAACGAAAAGAAACAAAATAATGATCTCATCAAAGAAACTATTGAGAAACATTTTGAAAATATGGTTGACGATGTTTTGGCACATACAGAAACCTATTATGAAGCTTTAGGGGCTATTGGTTCCATCAAGGGATGCAATATTCCTGACATGATTCACCTAGCTGATTGTTTAAGTAAAGCTATCAGAAAACGTGCTATGCAACAAAAAACACCTAATCATCAAAATTAGGTGCTAGAGGAGAGGACTATGAATGAACTAGAAAGAACAGCCCTCAATGAAATACTGAGGACTGTAACATATATTGCAGAGAAGTTGGATGAAATCGAGAATGTTATGCTCACCTATCAAGAAGCTCATAAGCATCCAAAAGATTAAGTTGCATTTCCATATAGTGCAAGAATCCATGAAGGAATTTTTTCAAATCTTGAAGATCCTTATCACTATGTTTTTTAGTATAGTGGGTTTCATCGTTACCTATATAAACAGTTGCAGTTGCAAATGTTTTCAGATTTTGATTGTCAATATAGTTATCAATAACTTGTTTCAGTGGCATTTTAGCAACTTTATCTTTATCTTCTAATTCAAAAGAGATAACAAAGTCCTTTACGAAAAATTCTAAGGATTTGCGAAAACCAATACCAGCTATATGATCAAGTTTTTCTTGCTCAGCTTTAAGTGCTTGAGTATATATCTCTTTTCCTATAGGAGAGAGTTTTGCTAATTCTTTTGATATTGGGATGTCGCTAGGTAGTTCTGGCTTTACATCTAATATATCGTATTTATAATCAATATTTGCGTAACCATCAACAGCTGTTGTAACTTCGATTTCATCAACAAAATAATGATTACATTGTTGACAATAGCGAGTTGCGCAAAATCGATAGTGATTGTTATCTATACGACGAGTTGTTTCGTTCACGACTGTTGGACAAGTAATATTTTTACAGATTTTACAGGAATCACTAAGCGTGAAATTGGTTATGAAATCTCCAGTTGGTTTTATAGATACATACATTTTCATTTACCTCTTGTTTTTTATTTTATTATACCAAATTTAGAAAGGAATATTATGAACGAAATATTTAATTTCCACGGGCAAGAAGTCCGTACTATGACAATCAATGACGAACCTTGGTTCGTTGGGAAAGATGTAGCTGACATCTTAGGATACAGCAAAGCAAGAAATGCAATCGCTCTTCATGTTGACGAAGAGGACGCCCTAAAACAGGGCATCCTTACCAGTGGCGGAATTCAAGAAATGTTGGTCATCAACGAGTCAGGTTTGTACTCGCTTATCTTATCCAGTAAATTACCTCAAGCGAGAGAATTCAAGCGTTGGGTAACATCAGAGGTCTTGCCAGCTATTCGCAGACAAGGTGGATTCATTCGTGAAGACCTAGACGAAGATGCCTTCATTGCTCTATTTACTGGGCAAAAAGAACTTCGGAAACAACAAGTCACAATGCTAGAAGATATCGACTATCTCAAGAATGAACAACCAATCCATCCAAGCTATGCTCAGTCGCTATTGAAGAAGCGTAAAGCTCGAGTAGTCGCTTGTCTTGGGGGAATTGACAGTCCAGCTTATGCAGACAAGACATTCGCTCAATCAGTCTTCAGACAAGCTGAGATTGATTTCAAGGATCATTTCAACATCAGTCGCTATGACTTACTACCAAAAAAATTCGCTGAAGCAGCATCGAAGTATTGGATGACTTGGGAGCCATCTACCAATACTAAGATGAAAATCATGGATTTGAATGCTTTTAACATAGCTCAGAGAGGATGAAAATTAGAACACAAAAAAGCACCTGACTGCAATCAGGTACTTACTAAAATTACTACTTAAATTATAACACGAAAGAGGCAGAAATGGAAGCAATTGAAATTGTGAGAATTAGGGATGTGATCATTGAGAAGGTTTCGGCCAACGATGAAGAATTAGAACACATCTTTGGATGCACAAAGCGACAAGCAGGAGACATGAGACGAGAGATGAAGAAATTGCCTAGTCAACAGAAGCACCTCAGAAATGACGGCCAACTTGTCACAATTAAAGGGTTTGACGCATACCTGCAATACAGAGGTAGTCGAGAATGGAAAAAAGAAATGGAAACAAGCAAGAAAATGAGGTCAGTTGGATGAAATTACTAGACAAAATCACAAAATGGTTTTTCAATACAACAAAAATCGAAGTCAATACTGACTGGCGATTGGTTGCGTTGGATACGAACAGGGAATTGATAGACCTTCAAGAAAAATATCAGCAAGCAAATCAACGTATCTCAGATCTTGAAGAAATCGTAGCAATCTATAAAGAAAAGGAAAACACAAAATGATTGAATATATTTATTTCGGAACATCACTACTTTTTTTACTCTGGGTACTAGTAAATGAGCTAGACGAACGAGCAGAGGCTAAAAAGGAAAATAGACAACTAATCGCGAACAACATCGCTCGTATGAATCTGAGAAATTCAGATAAACAATTTACATACGATGTGCAACCACCAGTCGGACTCTCGAAGAAACAAAAATAAGGAGCCAGGACAATGTCAAAAGCCAATTTTAAACAATTAATCCTTTGGGTTGAAAATACAATCCAAATCAACAAAGAACTTATCGAAGAAACATCAAGACCGTTATCAAAACATGAAGAAATATTCTTTAAAAACAATTTTGAAAAATTAACGTTAATCAAAGAATACCTTATTGACTACCAAAAACTTGCAGACGACTACAGTGCACTGGATAAAAAATATTATTTATTAAGACTCCAGAAAATGGAATTAGATAGCCATTTGATTTTCGAAGATATGAAGAAGGACTATCGAGCGAATCGTAGAAAGTGGAAAGCAAAGATATAAAGCTGATCGGAGGAGTATATGTCTGATAATAAAAAATATTACTACTTAAAATTGCGAGATAATTTTTTTGACAATGACGATATAGCAATCCTTGAAAGCATGCCAGACGGGATACTTTATTCTAACATTCTACTTAAACTTTACCTTAGAAGCCTTAAAAACAACGGGAAATTAATGTTTAATGACCGCATACCTTATAACGCACAGATGCTATCAACGATCACTAGACAACCGATTGCAGTTGTAGAAAAAGCAGTCGGGATATTTAAAGAGATGGGGTTGATTGAGGTGCTAGACAATGGGGCCATCTATATGCTTGATATCCAAAATTTTATTGGTTCATCAAATACTGAAGCAGATAGGAAACGTGAATATAGACGAAAAATTGCTTTAGAAAAAGGTCAAAAACTTTTGGGACATTTGTCCGGACAAATGTCGGACGAACAAGCACCAGAGATAGAGATAGAGATAGAGAATAGAGATATAAAAGAGAATAGAGATATAGAAGAGATAGATTCTGCTAAGGACAACTATCATGCTGCTATTGCTGGATATTATCAATCTCGTATCGGGGTGCTTGATGGGAAACAATTTGAACAACTAATTGACTACATTAAATTTGATCATATGGAGTATGAATTAGTAAAACTTGCGATTGACAAGGCTGCTGATAATTCAAAACGAAATTTTGGATATGTAAACAGTATTCTGAAGAATTGGGCGCAAAACGGCATCAAAACCACAGTACAACAAGAAGAAGAACAATCAAACTTTAATAAATCAAAAGGATTTACTAATTCTCGTGGAAACCAGTCAGAACAGGAGGCAAAGACGGAATGGGGGTTCTAGAATTAATTCAACAATTTGAAGAAAATTTCTATCCAATCAGCGATGCGAAAAAATCTCTTCTTAAAAAGCAATCAAAAGAGACCGTGATAGCTTGCTTGTCAGATATGGCAAGTTGGAAAACTTGTGGAGGTAAACTGACATGGTAACTGATGCTTTGGAAGAAATGGCTCTCTCTTATCACAGAAACACAGAGGAACAGGACGAAATTTGCGATAAACACCAAATTCCCCTAATTAAAATCCTTCGTACAAATGATGTCCTTTGCCGTTTATGTGAATCAGAACGCATTCATGCTGAGAATCAGATTAGAGTAAACGAGCTTGCTGATGCAGAATACGAGAGAGAGCGAAAGTTTTATCTTGAAAAATTCTCGTTATATGATGATGTGCTGAAGAATGCTACTCTTGAGAATTTTGATACTCCAACAGAAAAAGAAACCGAAAAGTTAGAATTTGCAAAAAAAATCTGCAAAGAGTGGGCAGATGGTGCCAGAAATAATGTTGTTTTTCAAGGTGAAGCTGGAACAGGTAAGAGCCATCTTGCATTTGCGATTATGAAAGAATTGTCATCAATCACAAAAGAAATTTCTATCTTTATCAATGTCACTGACTTGCTGATGAAAATCAAGACGGATTTCAGCCAGGAGGAATTCCTGGTAAACAAAATCGCTAGCGCAAAGTTTTTAGTTCTTGATGACCTTGGGATGGAGAAGGACAGTGAATGGTCCTTCAGCATTCTTTACAACATCCTCAATAAAAGAGCTAACACGATTATCACTACAAACCTAACTGCGCAGGAAATCCAAAAGCGATATGGCCGGCCATTCATGAGTCGTTTGATGAAAGGTGTAGACAATGATCATTTGATGGTATTCAATGATTTGAAAAATAAAAGGAAAGATTACTTTTAGAAAGGTTAAGGATGAAAGAAATACGAATACTAGATGCGTGCTGTGGGTCTAGGATGTTCTGGTTTAATAAACAAGAGCCACACACAACATACATGGATAGACGTGAAGAAGAATTTGAAATTCACAAAAAGAAAATCAATGTTAAGCCAGACATTGTTGCAGATTTTCGAGATATGCCATTTGATGACGAAACATTTAACCTTGTTGTATTTGATCCGCCACACCTTCTCTGGGCCGGTCAGAAATCATTCATGCGTGCGCAATATGGTCAACTAGACTTGTTGACTTGGAGATTAGACTTGCAGCAAGGTTTTGAAGAGTGTTTTAGGGTTTTGAAAACAGGTGGAACACTTATTTTTAAATGGTCTGATGCTCAAGTAAATGTTAAGGAAATTTTGGAATTAGTTCCGCATCAACCACTTTTCGGCCAGCAACGTGGGACGACTCACTGGATGGCTTTTATGAAATTTTAGGAGGTATTGATGTTAAATCTTTACTTCGTCTACAATGGACACTGCAAGTTTTACCTTGGAAGTTTCAACAACGTTGATGAACTTATTGAACGGATGAAAGACCATCAATGGGCTTTCTCAGGTATTACCAGGCCAAAATTCAAGAAACACATCGGAAAAGACGATGTGAGGTTTGATTATGGCGCTATAGATTGCTATTACTTAGCGACAAAATCAACGTGCCGCGAACCACGTTAAAAGCGAGCTAGAATATGCGTCAGACTTGGACGAATGACGTATAAAGAATTTGCTAGCTCTTGTATCTTTGAGCCATGAGGTGCAAGAGCTGGATTTTTAGTAATCAGGTTAAAACATGAAATACAACAAACAAGCCATGATTAAAGCTTTGAAACATTCAATCGGAGTGGCAGAAAAAAGGATTGAAGAACTGAAGAAACCAAGTCAAAAATCAACGGCGCACATAAGAGCTGCTGAACGTGATTTTTGGAAGAAGAAAATTAAAGTGTATAAGAGCAAGTTGAAGGAGTTGGAAGATGAATAAAAAAGAATTGATCAAAAAGTACAAAAGACTTGAAGGTGTATAGGATGCTCTGGAAGCAGAAACAGCTCGTCAAATTTTTCTACAAGACTTGGAACAACTAGACAAACCTCAGAAAGTCACAGTTCCGAAGTATGTGGCGGATTTTATCACAGAACAGAAAAAGCTAGGGCATACGCTGTCCTACTCAATAGATGCTTGCATGTCTGATAGAGTTGCAGAATGGTATTGGGACAATTCCGAACTCTTTGCTCGTGCATGGCTAGACGGCTACACGAGGTCGGGGAAAGAGAAGCGGTATCGAGTGAGAGTGAAAGGGATTTGCGGAAATCACGAAACTTTGAACTGCGAAAAACATTCAAACGAATGGCTTTTTTCAAGTTCAGAAGAAAACCGTACTTACAAAACAAAATTCACCCGCAAAGAACTAAAAGAAGCTGGCTTCGACTGGGTATTCGATTGTGAGGGGATTGAGATTGAGGAGGTCGCAGATTGAAACGAAAAAGCATATCTAAAGTCATGAGACAAAAAGTTTTAGATAAGTACGACGGTCATTGCGCTTATTGTGGCAAGGAATTGGATTTGAAAACTTTGAGAGTGGATCATTTGCATCCTCACTATCGAGGCGGAGAGGATAGTTTTGAAAACTATATGCCTGCCTGCTATCAATGCAATTTCTACAAATCTACTTTTCTGTTAGATGAATTCAGGGAGCAGATGTCTACTTTGCACGAAAGAATCACCAAGCCATTCATAGCAAGGCTTGGGTTAGATTATGGAATTGTTGAAATCAAGCCTTTTAATGGTAAATTTTATTTTGAGGAGGTAGAGGAATGAAACGCTTTTTAATCGTCTACGCCTTATTAACAACTTGCTTATTATTCATGCAGCGTGAAGCGCAGAAACCCTTGCTTGTTTATCATGCTGACAGTAAGTATCAGATTACTGGCAAGGTTATGGAAAAACGAAAAATCGGAAGTTTTTTTCACTATCACGGTTGACGGTAACGTGTTCGTGGTGAGTGAGCAGAAATACAATAATACAGAAATTGGAAAAGAGGTAACACTATGAATTACAAAGTAAGAGTCAACGGTAAATTAATTGAATACGGTGCACTAGTTGAAAAATCACATTTTTCAGACGAAGAATGGTCTGCTATTTATGCAGAGATTGCAGAAGAAAATTACCCAGAAATTTTTAAAAAAAGAAAATCGGATACTGCATTAATTGACACGCTTGGTGCTTTGACTTCACTAGAAGAACGATATGAAGCATTACTAGAGCTACTGCCACAAGATCAATTCTCTCGCGCTGGCACTCATCCGAAATGGGTAGCAGATGCAGTAGCAGAAAACACCTTGAACAAAGAAGATACACAAGGCGATGTGCTTGATTTAATTGAACGATGTTCAACTCTAGATGAATTGAAGAGTGAGCTGACAGAATATTTTGATTTGGAAGAAATGTAGGGTAAAAACATGAACACACTAGAAAATGTAAAGCAATGGTTTATTGACCGCGATTTAGAAAACGGTGGACGGTTAGACAAGCAATCACTCAAGCTCAGTGAAGAATTTGGAGAGCTATGCGCTGGTTATCTCAAGAAGAATGAGAAAGTCACAAAGGACAGCATCGGAGATTGTGCAGTCGTGATTGTCGGTCTAGCATTGCTCATTAAGGAAGATGTCAATCAGATTTTTAAAGAATCTGATAATATCCGAAAAAAAGATGTGATGGAGAGTTTCATCTCTATCAATGCTAATATTAGTGAGTTTCAACTCTCACAAGGATTTGCTAGTAAGGAATTGTGCAGACACAATCTAGTACGCTGCATTGGATATCTCAAGAATCTCGGATATGATTTTGATGAATGTTTTGAATTAGCATACCAGGAAATCAAAGACCGTAAAGGTCGCTGGATTGATGGTAGTTTTGTGAAAGAGGAGGATTTAGTATGATACCGAAGTTCAGAGCGTGGGATAAATATAATCAAAAAATGTTTGTTAATGACGAATTGATTATTTGGAATAACAATGTTTATGCTAACGATAGCAAAAAACTTTCATACAATCACTTAATAGGTTGGTCGATTGATGAAGAATACCTTATGCAATCAACAGGCTTGTTTGATGAAAACGGGGTAGAAATCTTTGAGGGGGATATAGTACAATTTGAAGACTATTATGAAGTGTCCGATTCCCTGTATATAAACAAAGGTATTATAGAATGGTGTCAAGGCGGCTTTCATGTTACCAATAGAGACTCTGTATTAATGGAAGATTTGCTTGATGGAGACTCATTAGATGTTACAATCATCGGAAACATCTACGAAAACAAGGAGTTACTGGATGCCTGACGTAGAATGGATCATGGAGAATTGCCACATGATGCGTGATAATGGTGTTTGGGGTGGAGAGAAGCAAATCTCCTACGCTAGTCCAGATGGAGAATACACTTATTACATAAACAAGCGAAAAGATGGAACGTATTATTTGCATGGAGCATGTAAGCATTATGGAAGAAATTGAGGTGAGATTATGATGCCAAAATTTAGAGCGTATGACAGTGGCTCATTAAGTCACATGTACCAACCAGACGAAGTGATGGTCTGTGATGGGAAAATTTGGATACAGGATGAAGATTCTGAGGCTAACGAATGGATTGTAAATAATGACCTTGACCTCATGCAGTCAACAGGACTTTATGACATGGAAGGTACAGAAGTTTTTGAAGGTGATATCTTACAACATCAGATACAGACAGAATATACCTTTATTGTCAAGTATGACAAAGACAAAGGTCGCTGGTATGGTGACGGTCTAAGTAGTACCTATCGGATTGACATCGCAAAGAGATTCCTACCGTATTATTACAAAGTCATTGGGAACATCTTCGAAACTCCAGAACTTTTGGAGGTGGATAATGAGGATTAAAACATCGAATGGCGCAATCGTCAACGTCAACAACATAAAACGCAGCATCACGATTGAAGGAATCAATCTTAGTTCAGATTGTCAAGCGTTAGTATCTAAGCATAAAGATGGCACAGGGACAATCACATTAGTCTTTGATGGCAAGATTATTTAGAGGAGGTTTGCTATGAGGTTAAGACTAAAAGAATTTAGGCAAGACATGGCTCTATCAGTAGCTCAAATGGCAAAAGAAACTAGAATCTCAGCCAACACATTACATTTATATGAGCGCGGGAGCTATCCTTCTATCAAACAGATTGAAACTATCGCAAAGACTTACGATGTAAATCCTGCTTGGCTGTTAGGATGGACAGAAGATGAAAAACTCCCTGAAGTCAAAATTGTTGAAAAAGTAATTTACAAAGAAAGTCCAACAGCAAGACTGCCAGATTATTTCAATAATAATAACGACGGTAAACTTATCAAGTGGAAACAACCACGAAGATTTTTAGGAGGTAGAGTTTGAAGAAATTGAGCGACGAAGACCTTAAAACGTTAGATAGAGAACTTTTCAAATTTCAAAATATCCAACGTACAATAGACCTAAGAAGGTTAGAGCTAGAAACTCGAAATCCTGATGTTCAAAGTGGGCCTACTGTGGGAATAAGCAAACCTACCGAAACTATCGCAATTAGAATCGCAGATGATCCAACCTTGAAATTTCTTGAAGGGTTAAAAGCTATTATTAACAAACTCCTAATCAATCTAGTTGATGAAGATAAGGAAATCTTTAATCTGCGCTGGAGATATCCTCAACTGAGATGGGAAGAAATAGCAGAACAGAAATTCATGAGCAAAGCTACAATCTATCGACGTAGGAGGATTATCCTAGAGCAGTACGCTATACTGAAAGGTGAGTTGTAAATAAGATTGAGACAAAAGACATCTTGAAGTCTCACAAAAAAAGGGTTATTATGATAGCATGAACTTCTGAAACAAAAACACACATCACACTTTAGGAGTCATCCTTAATTCTAGTCAGAAAAGTTGTCCAACAGAAGTATCGTCAAGAGTCAGCAAATGCTGGCTTTTTGTTTTGGGAAAGGAGGTAGAATATGGAATTTGTATCACCGATAAAAGATAATGACGACATTCAGGCAATGAAAGATTATCTCAGAGAGTGGAATGAGATGTATTATATGCTATTCATTACAGGCCTGAATACTGGCTTGCGAGTCGGAGATATACTTACCTTGAAAGTTAAAGATGTTCAAGGCTGGCACATCAAGCTGAGAGAACGGAAGACTGGCAAGCAGATAACAAGGCGGATGACAAAGGAACTCAAGAAAGAAATGAGGAGATATGTCGAGGGTAAACCATTTCACCATTTCTTATTCAAGAGTAGGCAAGGTCAGAATAAAGCGATCACTCGTGAGCGAGCCTATCAAATCATACATGAAGCAGCTGAAGAACTTGGCATTGATAACGTAGGGACTCACACAATGCGAAAGACGTTTGGCTATAAATATTACAACAAGACAAAGGACGTAGGAACATTACAGAAAATGTTCAATCACTCATCACCTGCAATCACCCTGAGGTACATAGGAATAGAACAAGCAGAGCTTGATGATGCACTACGGAACTTTGTCATTTAATTTTTTTTAGATATTACTTTCACATAATGAGTTAAGCATAAACTGAAAAAATGAAACGCTTTAAAACCTATGATTAGTAAGGCTTTAAGATTTAGAGTGAGTTTAACAAAATATAAGATATGTGAAAGTGAGGGGGAGAAACATGGTAAAAGATGGAATAATAAAAGTGAAGGTTTTCGGGAAAGATAAAAATGACAAGAGAGATGATAGGTCTGTAGTTCAACTGGAAAACAGACTTACCGTTTCAATTCCGGAGTCTATGATTTACACAGGGTTCAAACCAACTGTGAAACGATATGTTGCAAAATGGTTTGAGGAACATAAACATGATTTAGATAAAAGCATTTGTCAAGTTGTTGTATCAGGCGGAAGAATCGCCTCAATAACCGAATTCAGTGAATTCGAAATATGGTTTGGAGAGACACAAAATTCTATCAGAACACTAATTAATATGTTACAGTTCGGATATGATGTAGAAGAAGAAAAGTGCTATAAAATAAAATTAAAATCATCTGGGCAATACCTCTTGAGAAATCCTGATGAAGACACAATCTTTTTTGGTGACACCAGAATCTTTTCAAGACTTACAAAATGGCAATTAGAAGAATCCGGGTTTGGTTGGGTCTTTGATTGTGAAGGAATTGAAATAGAGGAGATAGAATGATGGCTACAAATAAAATCATTTTTCATTTAACAAACAATAAGACCGCTGAGTCTTTTGGTGTGAAACAATCAGATATTGACCGTTTAGCTAGCCAGTTTAATGATGGCCATCTAATGCGTATTAACAACCTCTATATTAACCCTAGAGAATTATTAGCATTCATCATTGAAGAAACTGAGGAAGCAGAGTGATGCGGTATTTTAAAATTTTATGTATTTTAGCTTTTGGAATATTACTAGCATCATGCCATAAGATTTCAAGTGGAACCATCACTGATAAATATATCGAAGAACCAAAAATGATATTGATGCCAATTTCATCTGGAAAGACAACGGTGCTAGTTCCAATGGAAACCGATAGAGAATATTTTATAACCGTTAAAGGAAAATCAGGAAACAAAACCATTTGATTTGCTTGTTAATGAGCAGCTTTGCCGCTGCAAACGGCTTTGCCGAAACCTTGGCAGACCCGGA
>ERZ772779.689-NODE-689-length-15098-cov-44.982317_pt1 | contig 15098 bp, 16 predicted proteins | sample MGYA00511360_ERZ772779 | MGnify/ENA primary metagenome ERZ772779 (study PRJEB29015, sample SAMEA2738112) | human oral metagenome | biome: human oral; feature: human-associated habitat; material: saliva | place: China | collected 2231 ...
GTCAACGGCGAATTTGAAGACAAATACGGCAAGCGCGGCAGCCAGTTCAGCCCGAGCGGTATGCCTTCTTATTCGATTCCTTTTGAGATTGAAGATGCGCCTGAAGGAACAAAATCGTTTGCCGTGGTGTTGGAAGACAAAGATGCTATTTCAGCATCGGGTTTTGTATGGACGCATTGGTTGATTTCGGATTTGAAACGCACTTCCGTGGCAGAAAATGAGAGTATTTCTGCAACAGATTTCACACAGGGCGCGAATACTTGGGCGAGCGCGTTGGGTAAATTTGAAATCGAAGAGGCCTCGTTTTACGGCGGCATGGCGCCACCGAACAACCGCCATCGTTATGAATTGATTGTGTATGCGCTGGATACCGTTTTGGATTTGCCGCGCGGTTTCCGCTTTAATGAGCTGCATTTTGCCATGCAGGGTCATGTGTTGGATTCTGCATGCGTGGTCGGTACTTATGATGTGTGACGGTATGCGTCATTATTGAAAAACAGCCTGTCCGGTTTTTATTCGGACAGGCTGTTTTTATGGAAAATCAAATCAATTAAACCACTTCGGCTTTAGTAATGATGACAGGCTCACTTGGTACGTCGTCGTGGTAGCCGTGACGTTTGGTAGAAACGCCTTCGATAGCATCGACAACGTCAAAACCGTCAACGACTTTACCGAATACGGCATAGCCCCAGTCTTGGACTACGGTTTTGCCATACAGCTCTTTAGAACGGAAGTTCAAGAAAGCGTTGTCGGCAGTGTTGATGAAGAATTGCGCGCTGGCAGAATGAGGATCGGAAGTACGCGCCATGGCGATGGTGTATTTTTCGTTAGGCAAACCGTTGGATGCTTCGTTTTGAATCGGATCGCGGGTTTCTTTTTCGTTCATGTTTTCATCCATGCCGCCGCCTTGAATCATGAAGCCTTTGATAACGCGATGGAAGATTACGCCGTCGTAGAAGCCGTCTTTAACGTATTGCTCGAAGTTTTTAGCAGTAACGGGGGCTTTGTCGAAATCGAGTTCGATTTTGATGTCGCCTTTATTGGTGTGCAGGATAATCATGGGTTTCCTTTCGTTAAAATCCAGTTTTAATCGTTTGTTAAATTGTGTCTGAACGACAAACTTCAAGGCCGTCTGAAAAATATTCTTTCAGACGGCCTGGACTATGTTTACGGGTTTACGGCATCAGGACGAAATAAGCCCACAGCGCAACCAATACGATACAGAGGACGTTCAGCAATAAGCCGACGTTCATCATTTCGCGTTGTTTAATCAAGCCCGTACCGAACACAATCGCGTTAGGCGGCGTAGCAACCGGCAGCATGAACGCGCAAGACGCGCCGATGCCGATGACGAATACCAAGACTTGTTCGGGCAGCCCCATTTGCGTGGCGATGCTGGCGAAAATGGGTACGAGCAGCGCGGCAGAGGCGGTGTTACTGGTGAACTCGGTCAGGAAGATAATGAAGGCGGCAACCACGAAAATCACCAGCAATGCAGGAGAGTGGGAGAAGGTGGAAGCAACCTGTTGACCCAATGCTTCGGACGCGCCGGAAGATTGCAACAGTGCGCTCAAGCTGATACCGCCGCCGAAGAGCATCAATACACCCCAGTCGGTATTGCGCGCAACTTCTTTCCATTGCGCCACGCCGAATACGACGACGGCAACGGCGGCAATCAGGGCGATGACGGTGTCGGGGTTGGAAATACCGAATGCGGCTTTGATTTTGGAGCTGAATACCCAAGCAACGGCGGCAGCCAAGAAAATCAACAATGCGATCACGCGGTGCAGCGTCCAAGGGATAGACTCCTCTTTAACTTCCACGCGCTCGTTCAAATTAGGTTTGAGGATGACGTACATGGAGAAGAGCATCAATGGCAGAATCAACAGCATCATCGGCAGGCCGAGCTTCATCCAGCCGACGAAGTCCAAGTTCAGCGCTTTGGCGGCAATCATGTTTGGCGGTGAACCGACCACGGTACCCAAACCGCCGATACTGGCGCAGTAGGCGATGCCGAGTAGGACGAAAACGTAGGTTTTGCGTTCTTTTTCTTGGTCGAGGTGGCTCATCATACCCATTGCCAAAGGCAGCATCATGGCGGCGGTTGCGGTATTGCTGATCCACATGGACAGGAAGGCGGTAACGGCAAACAGCATCAACACGGCCACTTTCATATTGCCGCGCGACAGGCGCAACAGGCTGACGGCGATTTTACGGTCGAGGCGCTGCATGTGCAGGGCTGTGGCAAGCGCGAAGCCGCCGAAGAAGATGTAAATCGTCGGATCGGCAAAGCCCGCCATCGCTTTTTTGATGTCCATGTCGGGAAAGCCGAGTACGACGGCGAGAATCGGCACCATCAATGCGGTTACCGTGATGTGGACGGCTTCGGTAAACCAAAGCGCGGCAACGAAAATCAACAGCGCGATGCCTTTGTTGGCATCGGTGCTGTAGGGCAGGATGCTGTAAATGCCGAAACAGACGACGGCGGAAATGATGGTGGTCAGCAGGCCTTTAAAGTCGGTAATCGGCTTTTGCGCACTGAGCAGCTCGACGTTTTCCGGATGCTGGGTTTTGTCCTTTGCGTGCAGATCCATAGAATGTTCCTCTGAAGTTTACTGGTTTTTCTTTTACGCTTGTGCCGACCGTTTTCAGACGGCCTGACAGCGACAGTATATTTGTAATTTAATGTAGTGTAAATAAATTGTAAATTATTTTTTAAAATAAAATAAAAAACGGACAAGAAGCAGGAAGGCTGTTTGTCCGTTCGATTAGGAAAGTGATTGGATTTTAAACGTTTTGTGTCAGGTTATCTTGTGCTTTAACCAGCAGGCTGCACACGGCCAAAGCAGCTGCAGCCAAGAGCGCGCCTGCAATGCCGATATTGGAAAGGCCGAACCAAGTGGTCACGTAATGCCCCAAAAGCGCACCGCCGCCGATACCGACATTGTACAAACCTGAATAAATCGAGTTGGCCACATCTGTCGCATCGGAAGCAAACGTCAATACTTTGGAGACCATGCCCAAGCTGACGATGACGATGGCTACGCCCCAAATAAACACCAGCGCATATACCGTATACGGGAAAGAGGCAAGCGGCATAAGCAGCAGGGCGGAGAGCAGGATGACCGCCACCGCGCCGAGCATAAACAAACGTTGCGCTTTGGCAAACCATTTGCCGAACAGATAAGACGCGGCAAATCCTGCCAAACCGTACAGGCTCAAGACTATTGTTACTTGTTCGGCTTTAAAATGGCCAATTTGCAAAACGAAAGGCTCGATATAGCTGTATGCCGTGAAGTGTGCCGTAATAATCAACACCGTCATGGCATAAAGCAACATCAGGTTGCGGCGTTTGAACAAACTCGGCAGGCTGCTTAAAGAGCCGGTATTTTGGCTGGGTAAAGCAGGCAGGTTTTTGGCTAACACCAGCATTACGCCGGCAGCGCAGACCCCGATCAGCAGGAAGCTGAGCTGCCAGCCGAAGTATTGCCCGACCACGCGTCCCAGCGGAATGCCCAAAACCATGGCCAAAACCGTACCCGTACTGAGTAAGCCCAAAGCCTGATTGGTTTTGCCAGCGGGGGCAAGCCGTACCGCCAAAGAAGCCGTAATCGACCAAAAGACCGCGTGTGTCAGCGCAATCCCGATACGGCTGACCAAGAGGATGTTGAAGTTCCAAGAAAAAAACGACAGCGCGTGAAACAGCGCAAACAGTGCAAACAGCATCAGCAATAATTTGCGCCGTTCGATGTTTTTCGTCATCAGCATCAGCGGCAGCGATAGGAGCGCAACAATCCACGCATACACCGTAATCATCATGCCCACTTCCGTTGCCGCTTTGCCAAAGCTCTGACCGATGTCGCTCAAAAGCGCAATCGGAATATATTCGGTGGTATTGAAAATAAACGCACCCACCGCCAGCGCGCATACGCTAACCCATTGTTTGAATGTTGAAGTCATTATTATGTCCGTTTGATGAAGCAAAGGGCGTTATTGTACGCCTATCTGCAGTTTTCAGACGGCCTTAATGAAGAATTTGCAAGCTGTTTGCGTAAGGAGTAAAGTGTTTGGCAATTATCTTTGTTTGAATGAAAGGAAATACAAATGCAAACTGTTACCCTCAACATCGACGGCATGACCTGCGGCGGCTGCGTGAAAAGCGTAACCCGTCTTTTGGAGGGCGTAGAAGGCGTGGAAAAAGCAGAAGTCAGCTTGGAAAACAAAAATGCCGTGATTACTTTCGATGAAAGCAAGACAGATACCGACGCGCTGATTGATGCCGTAGAAGACGGCGGCTACGATGTGGCTTTGTAACCGATAAGCGTATTTTTGAATAAAGGCCGTCTGAAACGCTTCAGACGGCCTTTGTCTCTTGATAACTTACTTTTTGTCATTATTTGGATTACACCGCCACACGGGTAAACAAAAGTTTTCGCGCATATCTGAAGCAAAGCGGCGGCAAGTGGCTGCCGTATTACGACGAGGCCTGTACCAAACCGTTAGCGGCCGACTAAGGCTACCTGAAACTTTTCAGGTAGCCTGTTTCTATTCTGCCCAAGCCGCCTAACGCTCCTCCAGCCCGGCCAAAATCGCACAATCCGGGCAGTCGTCTCCCGCGCAGGCATCGTGCCAACGTTGCAGCTCGGCCACCATGCTCTGCAAGCGTTCGATTTTGGCTTCCAGCTCGGCGATGTGCCGCGCGGTGAGCGTTTTCACTTCGCGGCTGGTACGCTGCGGGTTGTGTTGCAGGCTCAAAAGCTGCCCGATCTGCGGCAGCGAAAAGCCCACTTCCCGCGCATGGCGGATAAAGCACAGCCGGACAAGGTCGGCCTGTCCGTAGCGGCGGTAGCCCGCTTCGCTGCGCGCGGCCGGGGCGATTAGGCCGTGCTTTTCGTAGTCGCGGATTTGTTTGGCGGAAAGGCCGCTCTCGGCCGCGGCCTGGCTGATGTTCATCATGATGCTTGACCTTTACTTCGGGTAAAGCTTTATAGTGGCGGCACTTAGCGGGAAAGCAAGAGCAGACCCATCATTTCAGGTTACCTGAAAGCTTTGGCTGCAACGGGCTTTAAAACCTCAGCCTCATTCCAACAGAAAGGAAACCCTATGCAAACCATCACATTAAACATCGAAGGCATGACCTGCGGCGGCTGCGTGAAAAGCGTTACCAGCATCCTCGAAGGCGTAAACGGCGTGGACAAGGCCGAAGTGAGCCTGGAAAACAAGAATGCCGTCGTGGAATTCGACCCCGCCCAAACCAACCCCGCCGCGCTGATAGAAGCGGTGGAAGACGGCGGCTTTGATGCGGCTTTGTAAATCGAATCGCAACAAATCGACTGCAACACCCCAAAGGCTACCTGAAAACCCTGCTCCGCTTTTTTCAGGTAGCCCAACCACATTCAGAAGGAAGAAACCATGCAACAAAAAGTCCGTTTTCAAATCGAAGGCATGACCTGTCAGGCCTGCGCTTCGCGTATTGAAAAAGTGTTGAACAAAAAAGATTTTGTCGAATCGGCAGGGGTGAACTTTGCCAGCGAGGAAGCGCAGGTTACGTTTGACGACAGCAAAACCTCCGCAGCCGACATCGCCAAAATTATCGAGAAAACCGGCTACGGCGCGAAGGAAAAAACGGAAGACGCGCTGCCGCAGCCCGAAGAAGCAGCGCATGTAAGCTGGAGGCTGTGGCTTTTGTTGGCCATCAATATTCCGTTCCTTATCGGCATGGCAGGGATGATGATTGGGCGGCACGATTGGATGATTCCGCCTGTATGGCAATTTGTGCTGGCAAGCGTGGTGCAGCTTTGGCTGGCGGTGCCGTTTTACAAAAGCGCGTGGGCAAGCATTAAGGGCGGGTTGGCGAATATGGACGTGCTGGTTACCATCGGCACGGTATCGATTTACCTGTATTCCGTTTATATGCTGTTTTTCAGCCCGCACGCGGCGCACGGCATGGCACACGTGTATTTTGAAGTAGGCGTGATGGTGATCGGTTTTGTGTCGCTGGGCAAATTTTTGGAACACCGCACCAAAAAATCCAGCCTGAACAGCTTGGGCCTGCTGCTGAAACTCACGCCGACCCAAGTCAACGTGCAACGCGATGGCGAATGGAAACAACTGCCTATCGACCAAGTGCAAATCGGCGACCTTATCCGCGCCAACCACGGCGAACGCATCGCTGCCGACGGCATTATCGAAAGCGGCAGCGGTTGGGCGGACGAGAGCCACCTCACCGGCGAATCCAATCCCGAAGAGAAAAAGGCGGGCGGCAAAGTGTTGGCGGGCGCGCTGATGACCGAAGGCAGCGTGGTGTACCGCGCCACGCAGCTCGGCAGCCAAACCCTGCTCGGAGATATGATGAACGCGCTGTCCGAAGCGCAAGGCAGCAAAGCGCCGATTGCACGCGTAGCCGATAAAGCGGCGGCGGTATTTGTGCCTACTGTCGTGGGCATTGCACTTTTGACTTTTATCGTTACTTGGCTGATTAAGGGCGATTGGACGGTGGCGCTGATGCACGCCGTTGCCGTTTTGGTGATTGCCTGTCCGTGTGCGCTCGGTCTGGCGACGCCTGCCGCGATTATGGTCGGCATGGGCAAGGCGGTGAAACACGGCATTTGGTTTAAAGACGCGGCAGCGATGGAAGAAGCCGCCCACGTCGATGCTGTCGTGTTGGACAAAACCGGCACGCTGACCGAAGGCAGGCCGCAGGTTGCCGCCGTCTATTGCGTTCCCGACAGCGGCTTTGACGAAGACGCTTTGTACCGCATCGCCGCCGCCGTCGAACAAAACGCCGCCCACCCGCTCGCCCGCGCCATCGTCTCCGCCGCCCAAGCGCGCGGTTTGGACATTCCCGCCGCACAAAATGCACAAACCGTCGTCGGCGCAGGCATTACCGCCGAAGTCGAAGGCGCGGGATTGGTGAAAGCGGGTAAACTTGATTTTGCCGAATTAAGGCTGCCTGAAAACCTTTCAGACGGCGTCTGGCGCATCGCAAGCATTGTCGCCGTTTCTGTCGATAACAAGCCCGTAGGCGCATTCGCACTCGCCGACGCGTTGAAAGCCGACACCGCCGAAGCCATAGGCCGTCTGAAAAAACACGGCATCGACGTTTACATCATGAGCGGCGACAACCAAGGCACGGTCGAATACGTTGCCAAACAACTGGGCATCGCACACGCCTTCGGCAACATGAGTCCGCGCGACAAAGCCGCCGAAGTGCAGAAACTCAAAACCGCCGGCAAAACCGTGGCAATGGTCGGCGACGGCATCAACGACGCGCCCGCACTCGCCGCCGCCAACGTCAGCTTCGCCATGAAAGGCGGCGCGGACGTTGCCGAACACACCGCGTCCGCCACGCTGATGCAGCATTCGGTCAACCAGCTCGCCGATGCCCTGCTGGTGTCGCAGGCGACTTTGAAAAACATCAAGCAAAACCTGTTTTTCGCCTTCTTCTACAATATCTTGGGCATCCCGCTCGCCGCACTCGGCTTCTTAAACCCCGTCATCGCAGGCGCGGCAATGGCAGCAAGCTCGGTTTCCGTGTTGAGCAACGCCTTGCGCCTGAAACGGGTGAAGATTGAGTGATAATATAAAGGCCGTCTGAAGATTGTTTTTTCAGACGGCCTGTCATTTAAGTATTTTTGAAGGAATAATCAGATGAAAACACTTCGTTTATTGTTTGGCTTGGCATTGGTTGCTACTGGGTTTAGCGTGCAGGCTGGGGATTACAGCGAGAAGCAGCACGATAAGCTGATACGAGAATGCAATCGGAACAATCTGGAGAGTTGCGTCACTGCGGCCATTTGGATGCGCGATTATCTTGAAGCGCCTGCTCATGCTTATCCGTTTCTGAAAAAAGCCTGCGATGGCGGCAATATGCGCGGCTGCAATGTTTTGGGTAATCTGTATCTCAATCCGTCCAGCGGTTTGGGCATGGATTATGCCGCCGCGGTCAAACTCTACGAACGGGCCTGTAAAGGCGGTTATGAAAATGCCTGTACCAATCTTGAAGAAACTAAAGCAGAGATGGCGCAAGGCAATACATCAGACCACGACAGCCGTTTAAACCAACTGAGCGAATCTTGTGCTTTGGAAAACGAAGCTGCTTGTCAGGCGTTAATGCTGGAAATGCAACGTTGAGCGTCACGCTGAGGCCGTCTGAAGACTGTTTCTTCAGACGGCCTTTAATCCATATTTTCTGATTTTGAGACTCAAGCGGGAGTTTGTTGTATGGACATGATGTTGTTTACCAATATTGTATTGATTGTTTTATGTATTTTTACCATGTTGCTGGTGTGGTCGCGCAACTGGAAACGCAAGCAGGCTTATTTTGAGAAAATCAAAAGCAATCCGGAAAACCTCAAGTGGGTCGGGCAAAATCTGACCGGTCAGGAATGGAAGGATTGGAAAGCCGTGAGCGACCGTTTTGGGCTGCCCATGTTGCAGGCCAAGCAATTAATTGATTTTTATAAAAACAGTCAGCGTTAATTGATGATTTGACGATAGAACTTGACTGAAGTTAAGGCCGTCTGAAATAGCACTCTTATAATAATATAAGTGATATTTCAGACGGCCTTGCTGTTGGTTCAAATAAAGGGAGGAGAACAAAAATGACCGTTTACTTAATCGGCGATTCCGTTCGGCTTGCTTCGGAGCCTTACACACGCGCCGCTTTGCCTGAGGTGGATATTGTTTCTCCATCGGAAAACTGCCGCTCGTCGCATGATGTGTTAGAGCATATTGGGCAATGGACAGAGGGCGCGACTGCGGGAGACATTATCCACATCAACTGCGGTTTGCACGATATCCGCCACAATCAAGGCTGTAATGGGCCGGTGGCCGATATAGAAACCTACCGCAGCAACCTGATTCAAATTTTTGATTATTTGAAACAGACAGGGGCAAAAATTATTTGGGCGAGCAGTACGCCGTTTTTGGAAAGCGTACACAATATCGTCAAACCCTCGCGCCGCTATTTGGCCGACTTGAAGGCCTATAACCGTGTGGCGGAGGATTTGGCAAGGCAATATGGTTTTACCGTCAATGATTTATACAGTCTGATGTTTGAGCAGGATTTGACCGATGTGATGCTGTGCGATGGACTTCATTTCAATGAGTTCGGCAGCAAGATGATAGGCGAGGCAGTAGCCGAAGCGATATTGAAACAGTTGTGCTAACTTGACGTAATCCATTTTTATTATGTTTTTAATATTGAGACAGACTTTAAGTTGCAACCCAATATCTTTTGGGATATAGTGATTACTCTTATCAACATGAAACTAAGAAGGAATAAATGATGACTGGCAAATTAGATCAAATCAGCGGTGAAGTAAAAGAGAAAGCCGGCGAAGTTCTTGACGATTCCAAACTCAAAGCTGAAGGCGTAGTTCAACAAGGCGTCGGTAAGACAAAAGAAGTTGCTGCGGATGCTAAAGAAAAAGCAGAAAACTTTGCAGGTGAAGCCAAAGAAAAAGCGGCGCACTTCGCAGGCGAGGCTAAAGAAAAAGTAGAAAACTTTGCAGGTGAAGCTAAAGAAAAAGCAGCTCATTTAGCCGGTGAAGCCAAAGAGAAAGTAGCACACTTGGCTGAAGAAGCCAAAGAAAAAGCTGAAAGCTTGATTAATGATATTAAAAGCAAATTTTAATATTTAAAGAATAAAAGGCCGTCTGAAAGATTTTCAGACGGCCTTTGATTATGGTTTTAAAGCTTAGGCAAACTGTTTGCCAAATTCGATAAATTCGTCTTTTTTGGCTTTGGCTTTGCCGGAGTCGATGGCTTCTTGAGCGGCTTTGACGCCATCTGCCAGCGAAGCAACCACATTTCCTGCATAGAGCGCGGCGGCGGCATTGAGGACGACGATATCGCGTGCGGCACCGGCTTTGCCGTCCAACACTTCGTTCATTTTTTGCAGGGATTCTTGCGCGTTTTCGACTTTGATTTCGTCTAAATTGCGGCGGACTTCCATGCCGAAATCGGCTGGGCTGATGTCGTATTCGGTGATTTTGCCGTCTTTCAGTTCGGCAACGCGGGTTTTGCCTGTCAGCGTGATTTCATCCAAACCGCCTTCGCCGCACACAACCAAAACATGTTTGGAACCAAGCTGTTGCAAGACACGGGAAAGAATGCCGCACAAGTCGATGTGGAACACGCCCAAGAGTTGGTTTGCCGCACCGGCAGGATTGGTCAGCGGGCCCAAGATATTGAAGATGCTGCGGAAGCCGAGCGAACGGCGGACAGGGGCAACATAGCGCATGGCGCTGTGATGGTTGGGCGCGAACATAAAGCCGATGCCGGTTTGCTGAATACTTTGGGCAACCTGTTCGGGGTTGAGGTTGAGGTTGGCGCCCATTTGTTCCATGACATCGGCAGCGCCGCTGGATGAAGAAACGGAGCGGCCGCCGTGTTTGGCAACTTTCGCTCCTGCCGCAGCCGCGACAAACATGGAAGTCGTCGAAATATTGAAGGTTTTGGCACCGTCGCCGCCCGTGCCGACAATATCGACCAAGTCATCGGCGTTTTCCAGCGGCACTTTAGTGGCAAATTCACGCATCACGCTGGCTGCAGCGGTAATCTCGGAAACGGTTTCAACTTTAATCCGCAGGCCGGTCAGAATGGCGGCGATTTGCTCGGGCGGAACTTGGCCGCTCATGATTTGGCGCATGAGGTCGGTCATTTCATCGTAGAAAAGTTCGTTATTGCTGATGAGGCGTTCAATCGCTTGTTGAGGGGTAATCATGATTTTTCCTTTGTTCGTGTCCGGTGTGATTCAGGCCGTCTGAAAATGCGGTTTGAACACTGTCAAACACCTTTCAGACGGCCTTTCATTAAGATTTTTGCGGACGGTAGTCTTTGAATTCTTCCAAGAAGTTTTTCAGCATATCGTGGCCGTGTTCGGTCAACAGGGCTTCGGGGTGAAACTGTACGCCTTCGACGGCATATTCTTTGTGGCGTACGCCCATGATTTCACCGTCTTCCGTCCATGCGGTAATTTCGAGGCAGTCGGGCAGGGTGGCGCGGTCGATGGCGAGGCTGTGGTAGCGCGTGCAGTTGACCGGATTGGGCAGGTCTTTAAACATGCCTGTGCCGTGATGGAAAACGGGGGAGACTTTGCCGTGCATCATCGTTTGCGCGCGTACGACATTGCCGCCGAACGCTTCGCCCATGGTTTGATGGCCGAGGCACACGCCCATGACGGGCAGCCTGCCGGCAAAGTGCTGCATGGCCGCAACAGAAATGCCTGCCTCTTTAGGGGAACAAGGGCCGGGGCCGATGACCAGATATTGAGGTTTTAGGGCTTCGATTTCTTCGATGGTGATTTCATCGTTGCAGCGAACCAAAACTTCCTGCCCCAATTCGGCAAAGTATTGGACGATGTTGTAGGTGAAGCTGTCGTAGTTATCAATGAATAAAAGCATTTGCAAACCTTTAATGACATTTTGGCAGACAGGGTAAGGTCTGCCAAAATTGTAAAAATCGTTTATGTTTGCATAATATCACAATCTTTACCTAAAGGCCGTCTGAAACGGCGGATAAGACAAAACAGCTAAAAAATGCTATGCTTTACGCTTTGAACCTAATCTGTTTGAAGTGATGAAAAAGTATCTTATCCCGACTGCCGCCGTCGTTGTCGCCGCTGCGCTCGGCACGCCTTATTATCTTGGTGTCAAAGCGGAAGAAAGCCTGACCGAGCAACAAAAGCTGTTGCAGGAATCCGGTTTCCTGACCGTTGAGTCCCACCAATACGATCGCGGCTGGTTCAGTTCAACCGAGACGACCGTCATCCGCCTCAAACCGACCCTGCTTCAAAATACGCAAAAATACCTGCCGGACAATTTAAAAACCGTCCTGCAAGAGCCGATTACGGTCATCAACCACGTGACACACGGTCCGTTTGCCGGCGGCTTCGGTACGCGCGCCCACGTGGAAACTGAGTTCCAATACCATCCGGAAACCAAAAAAGTTTTAGACCGCTTCTTTGGCCAACAAACGCCGTTGACCATGACCAATACGGTTTACCTTTCCGGCGATGGCAAACTCAGCCTCAATATCCCCGCCTTCGATTATGAAGAGCTTTCCGGTATCAAGCTCAATTGGAAAGGCTTTAGCGGCAATACCGATTACAGCCAAGGTTTCAAAAGCTATCGTCACGATTATCTTGCGCCGTCTTTGCAAGTCAAATTGGCCGACAAAGGCGATGTGTCTTTGGAAAACCTGCGCTTCCAATCCGAAACGGAAGACGGCCTGACCAAGCTTTCTTTGGGCAAGAGCAGCATTACGTTGGATAAATTCCTGCTGCAATGGAAAGAAAACATTGATTACAACGTTAAGTTGAACGAATTGGTCAACCTTGTGACCAACCTGCAAATCGGTGCGTTTATCAATCCGACCGGCACGATTGCTCCGTCTAAAATCGAAGTCAGCAAACTGCGTTTCGATACCCAAACCGGAGAAGTCGATAAATTCATCAACAGCGAAGGTCGTTTCCAATTTGAGAGCCTGACCTATGGCGACGACAAATACGGCCCTCTGGATATCAATGTCGCTGCCGAGCATTTGGATGCCGCATCACTTCTGGCATTGAAAAACAAAATTGCCGAAGTGTCCGTGAAGAAAATGAGCGAAGAAGAAATTCAGGCTTCCTTGATTCAGACGGCCAAAAACGAGGCTTCGGGCCTGTTTACCAATAATCCGGTTTTAAACGTCAAAACTTTCAAATTTACCATGCCTAATGGTGATGTCGATGTCAGCGGCAAGCTTGCCTTTAAAGGTTTGACGGCCAAAGACCTCAACAGCCTGGGCGATATGCTGAAAAAAACCGAAGCCGACTTCAACATGAGCGTACCGCAAAAATTATTGGAACAACTCGCCGTCAACCAAGCAAGTAGCCTGTTTAGCGTCAATGCCGAAGATGAAGCCGCAGGCCGTGCCAGCATCGACGATATCAACGAGACCTTGCGCCTGATGGTGGACAGCACCATTAAAAGCATGGCAAGCGAGAAATATCTGACCTTAGAAGACGATAATGTCAAAACCCATCTGACTCTGCAAAACAGCGAGTTGAAATTAAACGGAAAAGTCCTTCAAAGCGACCCAGAACCCGAGTTTGACGAAGCAGACTTCCCAAATAACTAATCCTCAATCACACAAACAGCGGTTTTAGCTTCACTGAAGTTAAAACCGCAAATCAACCCACAATCAAAAAGGAAACCCATGTTCCGTACCATGCTCGGCGGCAAAATCCACCGTGCCACCGTTACTGAAGCCGACCTCAACTACGTCGGCAGCATTACCGTTGACCAAGACCTGCTGGATGCGGCAGGTATTTGCGTTAACGAAAAAGTCGCCATCGTCAACAATAACAACGGCGAACGTCTTGAAACTTATACCATCCCCGGCGAACGCGGCAGCGGCGTCGTTTGCCTCAATGGTGCGGCCGCGCGTTTGGTTCAAAAAGGCGACATCGTAATTATCATGTCTTACGTTATGTTGTCCGAACCTGAAATTGCAGCGCATGAGCCGAAAGTCGTCCTCGTCGATGAGAACAATAAAATCCGCGACGTGATTTCTTATGAGCCGCCGCACACCGTGTTGTAATATTCAAACAAAGGCCGTCTGAAACGTTTCAGACGGCCTGTTTCCCAAATTCAACTTATCTGAAAGGCTTTGCCGTGAATATCCAAATCAACAACATCACCGTCAGCAACGATGCGCCCTTTACCCTTTTCGGCGGCATCAATGTCCTTGAAGACCTCGACTCTACGCTGAAAGCCTGTGAGCAATACGTTAAAGTAACCGATAAGCTCGGCATCCCTTACGTTTTCAAAGCCTCTTTCGACAAGGCAAACCGCTCTTCCATCCACTCTTTCCGCGGTGTGGGTTTGGACGAAGGTATGAAGATTTTTCAAGCGGTGAAGCGCGAGTTTAACGTTCCCGTGATTACCGATGTTCACGAGCCTTACCAATGCCAACCGGTTGCCGAAGTCTGCGATGTCATCCAGCTGCCTGCCTTTTTGGCGCGCCAAACCGATTTGGTGGTGGCAATGGCAAAAACCGGCAATGTCATCAACATCAAAAAGCCGCAATTCCTCAGCCCGTCTCAAATGAAAAACATTGTCGAGAAATTCCAAGAAGCAGGCAACGAGCAAATCATTTTGTGCGAACGCGGCGCGAACTTCGGCTACGACAACTTGGTGGTCGATATGCTCGGCTTTGGCGTGATGAAAAAAACGTGTCACAACCTGCCCGTTATTTTTGACGTAACCCATTCCCTGCAAACGCGCGAATCCGGTGCCGCAGCATCAGGCGGCCGGCGCGCCCAAGTATTGGACTTGGCGCTTGCCGGTATGGCAACCCGATTGGCCGGTTTGTTCCTCGAATCCCATGCCAATCCCGACCAAGCCAAATGCGATGGCCCAAGCGCATTGCCGCTTGCGCAATTGGAAGATTTCCTGACCCGTGTTAAAGCAATCGATGAAACCGTGAAATCGTTTGCGCCTATGGATATTCGTTAAAGGCAAATAAGTTAAAGGGCCGTCTGAAAGCAGTTTCAGACGGCCTTTTTATCGGCGTTACTGTCCGCGTAAAAACAACGCATCCAATTCTTTTAAAGTCAGTTTGACCCAAGTCGGACGGCCGTGATTACACTGGTTGCTGCGCGGCGTATTTTCCATATCGCGCAGGAGCGCATTCATTTCCGGCAGGGTAAGCTGGCGGCCGGCGCGGACGGAGCCGTGGCAGGACATGGTGGCAAGGATGTGGTTTTCGTGTTCTTCGATGGTTTGGCTGCTGCCGACTTGGGCAAGTTCACCCAAAACATCTTTGGCCAATGAAACGACGTCGGCTTTGCCGAGCATGGCGGGAACTGCGCGGACGGCAAGGGTATTGCCGCCCATGTCGGACAATTCCAGCCCGAAGCCTGCCAGCGTTTCGGCATGATCGGCGAGGGCGGCGCATTCTTCGTGGGACGCGGCAAAGGTTACGGGAATAAGCAGGCGTTGGCTTTGCAGGTTGCCGTTTTCCTGACGTTGGAGTTTCATTTTTTCGTAGTTGACGCGTTCGGCGGCGGCGTGCATATCGATGAGCAACAGGCTGTCTTCGGCTTGGGC
>ERZ772779.691-NODE-691-length-15086-cov-5.230856_pt1 | contig 15086 bp, 14 predicted proteins | sample MGYA00511360_ERZ772779 | MGnify/ENA primary metagenome ERZ772779 (study PRJEB29015, sample SAMEA2738112) | human oral metagenome | biome: human oral; feature: human-associated habitat; material: saliva | place: China | collected 2231 ...
AGAAGTATTTCCGTGCGGTGTCTCGTTTGACTGCGTTGGCTCGTGAGGGCATGCTCGGCGAATCTGAGTAGCCGCCGCCTGACGCTGCGAAACCCCGCAGTGTGAACCGCGTAGTGTAAACCGCATAGTGTGAACTGCGCCGAAAAGTTTATATGGTAAAGACCCCCCCCGCCGGATGCTCCATGAGAGGATCCGGAGGGGGTCTTTGTTTGTCTTGGCTAGTTTTTATTCTTAGTGTCGATGCTCTGCAAGCCTAGCTGGGCGCTGTACACTAGCTCGTAATCGCAGAGCGTGTAGGAGTACACGCCTGGTTCGGTCTCTTCGAAGGGCAGGATGAGCTGCCCCTCCAGCATGAATGATTTCTGCCAGTTCTCGATGCGTTCCATTTCTAACTGGTCGAGTGCAGCGTCGAATCGGAGTATCCCACCCCTGATGCGGTGGTTGTGTGCATCTGAGTATTGGTAGGGGAGACGGATTGAAGAAGCTGCAAGTTGCATGCTTTGCCAGTAAGTCGGTGGGTCATCGGCTGAAGCGTCAAAGCAGAGTGAATCGGCCTCATCTGCACCGTTGATGGAAGGCAAGAGCCGGTAGCTTTTAATCGCGCTTTTGGGGTTGCCCGGTTGGTTCCGTTCCACAATGATTGCGATGACTTCCAGGGACGCGTTGGTGTCGCGAACCTTTGCCTCACCGATTTGGTCGTCAGAGAATCGCTTATCGACAGGGTTGAGAAGATGCTGCATACAATCTGCCATAGTATCCTGGTCATCGTTCGGGGGGTGGAGAAGATAATCTTTAGCTCGTCGCTCTGCGTGGTCTTGATTCTGCTGATAGTCCCGTTTGGCATGCTCGTAATCATTTGACCAAGCTTCCGGAATTTCACTAGACACATTCTTCTGATAGGTCTTCTGTACCAGAGGGCTAATGTCCGCAGGAATTCGAATAGGTTCACCGTCGAAGTGGGGGAGTAGCTGTGCGTAGCTGCTGAGCAGGATCATCGGCTCGTAGACTGCTTTGGATCCACGCGGGAAGTCGGGTGCCTCGACGTGTGATCCGAAAGTTTCAACTCCTCGCACGTAGCACACCGGTTTGCGGTATGCGGGGGTGCGTTCTGAGCTGCTGCGGCTATCGTGACGGTGTAGACGTCCCATGCGCTGAAGTACCAGGTCAACCGGCGCGAAGTCGGTAATCATCACGTCAAAGTCCAGGTCAAGCGACTGCTCGATGACCTGCGTACCCACCACAATGAGGCGGTGCGGGCGCGAGGAATCCTCCCCGTCAGCTTCGCTGTAGTGCGCCTTCTTGCCGAGCTTTGAGACAAGGAGTTCTTCTTGTTCGGCGCGGTGCGTGGCGGTAAAGCGAGAGTGCGTGAGGACTACGTGCTCTTCACCGAACTGTTCACTCAGGAATGCGTGCATTTCCTGAGCTCGTCCAACGGTGTTGCAGATGACTGCGGCGCATCCGTGGTCATTGGCGAGCGGTTCGAGTACGTTCAGGACGCTTTCGGGGCTGTCGTCAATGAGCTTCAACTCAACCTCGGTTTGTTCTACGGGCTGTTCGACCTTCCATTTCTTAGGGCTCCCGTTGTCTTCGGCGGTGAGCGTGTGGATGACAGGGTAATCCAGATTAAGAGTAGTATTGCTCTGAGTTTTGGTTTGCCTTGCGGCGAACCTTTCTTTGGCTGACAATTTTTGTTTGGGCTGGGAGGACGAACTATCTGTCCATACTTTCAAACCCTCAGCGTATTTAACCATGAGGCGTGTACGAATCTCTGCAGGCAGGGTTGCCGACATGAGAATGACGGGTGCATTCATCTGACCCAGCCAGTAGAGCGCAGCGGAAAGGTACTGGTTCATGTATGCGTCGTAGGCGTGAACCTCATCAATGATGATGACCTTAGACGCAAGCCCAAGGTATCGGAGCATCACATGCCGTGCTTGCAGAGCGGTCATGAGAACCTGGTCGATGGTGCACACAACGAAGCTGGAGAGAAGTCCCTTCTTCGTACCGCTGAGCCAGCTGTGCCGCGCGAGAGACGTTCCAGGACGCAGCGTTTTTTGATTGTTTTCTCGCCCGGGGGTAGAGGATTCGTCGAAAATATCTGCCTTGGAGAGCGCCTCATAGGACTTGTTGAAACGGTTCTTGGAGTGGCCCAGGAACATGGAGTGCGGCTCAATAGGTCCGCCGTGTTCTTGCGCCACGTTATTTGTCTGGTATTTCACCCATTCGATAACACGGTCAAAGAGGGCGTTGGAGGTCGCCTGAGTCGGTGCCGCAAAGGCTACGCCGGTGCGACCGGTCGCCTGCGCAAGGAACTCGGCAGCGATGAGGCCTGCTTCGGTCTTACCCTGACCCATGGGTGCTTCGATGCACATCATGCCACCGCTTTGCATGGAGCGTGCCGCTTCGACTACGACTTCCTGCATGGGGCGTAGGGTCGGGTTATTCCATCCAAAACGGGAAGCATAGAGATCAGCTGCGGGGGTGCCGGGGTCAGTATCCAGTGCTGCAATCCAGCGCTGTTCAAGCCCGAGAGCTTGCCAGCCGATGCGCGCTCGCTGTTCCTGCTCGGCCGAACCGAAGGTTCCCATGGGGAAGAAATCAGGGTTTGAAGCAATCCAGTCTGACATGATGACGAAACCGGTAATGCAGAATTGCACGGAGACGGGGATAGTGCGTCCGTGTTCTGCTAGCTGCTGCAGTGCTGAGGTTGCGCCGAATCGTTCTACGGTAATGTCATAAAGCTCCTGCCAAACGGCATGCCATTGGGGGGAGAGCTGCTTCAAAATACGGATGTTCCGTTCTAAAGACTCAGGGAGGTAATCTGCTGGTATGCCGTGGTGCGCGCCGGAAATACTTGCGAGAGTTACAGCAATATCACTCGGCATGCCCTCGACATTGTTGGTGAGCAAGTGAGTGAGAATACTCTGGCTGTATTTACTGTGGGGGCAGCGCATACCGCTAGTGGGGGTCACAAGGTCTTCAGGGAACTCAAAGTCCTGCTGCTCGATACGCTGGCGATATACGGAGAGGTTTTCGTCGCGTCGTGCGTCGAGCTGTCCGGAGAATTCGGGGGTTGCTTTGCCCATGTCGTGGGTGGCGGCGAGCCAGCATACGAGCGCACGCGTATCTTCTATAGAAAGGTGGAGGTGCTCACCGAATCGCTTCTGCAGACCGGGGGCGAGCCATGTATCCCAGAGTCGGGCGGCAACAGAACCGGCGTCGAGCATGTGCTGGACGAGGGACAAGCCGCGGGTAGGGGAGTCCTTGTCTCCTGTTTTTGCCCAGAATAATGCCGTTTCAGGTGTTGAAAGTCGTTCGGATTCGGATAGCATAATTCTCCTTAGAAGGTAGACTAGTAGAGGCCTCGTTATGAGACGAGGCGTATGTTCCCCGAAGCAGACGGGGATGAGCCGATATGGTTATTGACTGTTAGTGTGTTCCCTGCGTTAGCTGATTGAGCGGGGATTCTGCTCTATTTTTCGTTGATAAGTGACGTTTAAAAATATATGAAATATATGATTAATACTGTTAATGCTCTTGACTTGGTCTTGGTGACGCTCGTATAGTGGAGCTATCAAACCCCTTCCTGGACCTTCTTGAGAGTAGTGACAAAGGGTAAATTTTGTGGTCTGCTTTCATTGTGGACCAGATTCCACTTTTGTGCTTGCTTATTCGTCACGGAGTGGATGAAAGGTAGAATTCGACGACGAAAGGAGTGGAAATAGTGAGTTTAGAAGAGCCTCGATTCAACCTGGTGCACGAGCCTTGGATCCCAGTGTTGCTGGACTCGGGTGAGGTTGTTGAGCTGTCGCTTCATGATTTCTACAAGCAGCTATATGACATCCGTAAAATTCAAACTGGTAGCCCTCTTACTGATACGGCTATCTTCGGTGTGGTTCTTGTTATCTTTGCTCGAGCAGTGTGTATTGATGCGGATAATAGAACAGCAGATTGGGTAAGCCGGATGAGAGAACATCGCGATGAGAATCTTCAAGATGTTCTGGATTACTTGGACTACTTCAATGACCAGGACCGCTTCTGGTTGCTAGGTGGTGAACGTCCCTTTATGCAGGTGCACGATTTGCATACTGCTAAGGGAGACACAAAGCCTGTTAGTCGCCTGGCTCTGGATTCGGAGAGTGAGTATTTCTCGGTTCGTGCTGAGAAGACTTTGGAATCTTTGAGCTTTGCGGAAGCGGCGCGGTGTCTGGTGACTATTCAAGCTTATGATTACTCGGGTATTAAATCCGGTGCTGTAGGCGACCCGCGCGTTAAAGGCGGCAAGGGATATCCTTTGGGCGTCGGGTGGTATGGTGCCACGGGTAAGGTCATTGTTCACGGCGCCAATATGATGGAAACCCTTCTGTACAACCTTGATTACGGGCAATTGCGCGATGAGAGTGCTTTTGATGATGATTTGCCTGTCTGGGAACGTGAAGAGGCTGACACCGCTGCGCCGCGTGCGTACACCGGTGGTCCGGCGTCTCAGTACAAGGACCAGCCTGTTCCTGCAAGTGGCATGTGTGAGATTTTGACCTGGCAGTCACGTCGCATCCGCTTGCACCATGATGGTGAACGCGTGACTTCAGTGCTTGTCGCTAATGGTGATAAGTGGCTTGATCGCAATAACTATGCGGATCCTTTGACGGGTTATCGTTACAGCAAGAACCAGTCGTCGAAGACTGAACAGGTGTGGATGCCTCAGCCTCATTCGGCAGAACGCACCCTGTGGCGTGGCGCTGATGCTCTGTTGACTCGTCTCACCCCGGAATCTGAGAAGCAGAATAAGCCTGCTCCTGTAATTCGTCAGCTAGGTTTGGGAAGGTACTTCCCGACCGACGCAGAGGTAGAGGTTCAGCTTGTGGGTGTTGAGTACGGCACCCAAAACTCCATCATAGAGAACATTATTTCTGACTCTATGACTCTTGAGCTTTCCCTGTTGACGGATGAAGGAACAAGCGCATCCCAGATGGTTCGCGAGAATATCAAGGCCACTATGGATATAGCGGTTGCGCTTGGTCAGTTTGCTGGGCAGCTTCTCCAGGCAGCGGGTCGAGAATACGAGTTCCGTACGGACGCTACCGAAGCTCTCCTGAACCGTATGGAAGATACTTTCCGCCTTTGGCTTGCAGACCAGCGCGCATCGGAAGATATCGCTGAGAAAAAGAAGGAATGGCAACGCCGCCTATGGGTAGAAATTAAGCGTGAATCGGATTTGCTTAAATACAACGCTGGCCCCAAAGCTATGCTGGGTACTTTCGGTAAGGACCCCGCTGGTAATGAAGTTCTCTACAACGTTGCGCGTGCGGAGCGCCTGCTACATGCTCGCCTGCGTAAGATTATCCCCCTGGCTTACCAGGACTCTACATCTCACTCTGACAAGGAGGAAACTCATGAGTGATATGACTAAACAAGATGCACTGCAGCGTTTTGTTAACACGAAGATTACTCGTCTTTATCGGCAGAAAGACGCTGGCCTCTCCGCCGCTATCGCTGAGCTTGCACAGCTTCGTCGAGGTGCTGGAAAAGTTCCAACGGACTATCCCCACCTAATGGGAATGGTGTTGGTGCTGGAGAACGAGGATAAAAAAGATAGGCAAGCATTTCCTGAACAGTGTCGTGGTAAGGGTGACAGGCCTAATGACGCAGAAATTGCAGCCTATACTGCTCTAACGCTTTTTGCCCTGCATCAGCAGTCGCAGAAACAGTCCATGCATGATGCAAAGGTTTCTTTTGGCAATGCGGTAGGCAAGTTGGTCGGCGACACCACAACGTCAATGAAGAAGCGTTTTGACTCTCTGCTGACTGCCCAGACGGAAAAGGCTCGCCAGCATTATCTTCGGGCCCTCATCACTCTTCTCCGGTCTGAAGAGATTGCCTTCGACTACGGTGGATTTGCGGTGGACTATATGTACCTGCAACATGCCTCGACCCGTAAGAATGTGCTTTACAGGTGGAACCGTGAATTCTCTAAGGGGTTGATTCCCCCACGTTCTGAAAAATCTGAAACTACTACTAAGTAACTAGCACCCTTGAAAGAAGGAAAACACCATGACTACTTTTGTCGATATCCACGCTCTGCAGACCCTGCCCCCGTCAAACATTAACCATGACGACACCGGCAGCCCTAAATCCGCTTTCTTTGGCGGCGTTCAGCGTCAGCGAGTTTCCAGCCAGGCCTGGAAGTCCGTTATTCGCCGCGACTTTGAATTGCACCTCGACCGCTCGAAGCTGGGTGTACGTACTCGTCTGGTTGCTGACAAGGTAGTGGCGCGCATCCTGGATCTTGCGCCCGAATTTGATGCTGAGAAGGCTGAGACAGCTGTCGTTGAGGCATTCAAGGCGGCAAAGATTAAGCTGGAGAAGCCGAAGAAGAAGGAAGACGAAGAAGTAGGCCGCGCTGTTTCTGGCTACCTGATTCTGCTGAGCAACCAGCAGATTGACAAGCTGGCACAGGCAATTATTGATGCTAACGGCGAGAAGCTCGTTGCGAAGGATGTTAAGGAAATCCTCGACACCAACCACAGCGTTGATATCGCTCTCTTCGGTCGTATGCTGGCAGATGCGCCTGACTTCAACGTTGACGCGGCATGCCAGGTAGCCCACGCCCTGAGTGTTCACGGCTCCGAACCCGATTTTGACTACTACACCGCAGTGGATGACGTCGTTCGTTCTTCCGATGACGCTACCGGTGCGGGCATGATTGGCACCATTGAGATGGCTTCGAGCACTCTCTACCGCTACGCCAACATCAACCTGGATGCGCTGATTACTAACCTGGGCGATACTTCTGCAAGCGTTGAAGCAACCCTGGCATTTGTGCGTGCATTCGTCAGTTCTATGCCCACCGGTAAGCAGAACTCTTTCGCCGCACGCACCCTGCCTGACGCGGTTATCGTAACTGTTCGTAACGACCGCCCGATTTCTTACGTGAATGCTTTTGAGAAGGCTATCACTGAGGTCGAGGGCCGCCGCGTGGCTGCTGCTCGTGCGCTTGCATCTGAGGCTAAGAACATTGAAGAAGCATACGGTTACGAGCCGGTCGCTTCGTATGTTCTGGCTTTGGGTGACGACCTCAAGAAAGAACTGGCTGGTCTGGGCGAGTCTGTTTCTCTGAAGGGTCTGCTGGAGTCCCTGGAAGCTCAGTTGACTGCTCTCACCTCTCAGGAGTCCTAATGCCTACCCTGCTCTTGAAGATGAGCGGGCCGTTGCAGTCATGGGGTACTCAGAGTCGTTTCCGTCGCCGTGATGCCGGACATGAGCCGAGCAAGTCTGGCGTAATTGGAATGGTTGCTGCAGCCCTGGGGCGCTCGCGTAACGAACCGGTTGACGACTTGGTTTCGTTGAAGTTTGCGGTGCGTACGGATGCCTCTGGAACCCTGAATCGTGACTATCAGACCGCTAAGAATTGGGCTAAGAACCCGAAGGGTGCGGTTTCTCTTTCGACCCGCATGTACCTTTCTGATGCTGTCTTCGTGGTGGCTTTGGAAGGTGAACGTGAACAGTTGGAGACTATCGAGTCTGCACTGAAGAAGCCCGTATATCCTTTATATCTTGGACGGCGTGCGTGCCCGGCTGGTTACGACCTTGTCCTGGGTATCTGTGAGGAGTCTGCTGAGGAAGCTCTGCGTTCGTTAGAGTGGCAGATGCCAGAACACCGTCGTCAGAATCTTCCAATCCAGGTATTATTGCGCATTCAGCGTGATGCGTTACCGGGTGAACGCGGTGATTTGGTCGAAGATATTCCGGTGAGCTTCAGCCCGGAGCATCGTCAGTATACTTCGCGTGAGGTTGTGTCGGTTGAGCCTGTCCGGGTGGATAATAAGCAAAGCCAGGCCTCAGGGTTTAGCGAGGAAGAGTCTTTTGAGAAGAACTCTTCTGCACCTGATTACATGAAGGCGGTGATGGAAGCGTGACGTATTTTTCTCGTTTCATGATTAATCCGCAGCGTCGTGGCGCGTGGAAGTTGTTGCGTAGCCCGCAGGCGATGCATGCTGCTGTGATGGCGACTTTGCCGCCGGATACGGACTATTCCGAGGGTCGTATCCTGTGGCGTTTGGATGAGTCTCAGCATGCTCCGGTTCTGTACATGTTGAGCCCTGAGAAGCCTGATTTTTTGGCTCTTATGGAGCAGGCTGGTTGGCAGAAGCGCCCTGGTGTGAGCGCTCATTATGGTCGTTTGCTGGCGAAGCTGGAGAACGGTCAGGAGTGGGCTTTCCGTCTTGCTGCGAACCCGGTGAAGCGTCACACGAATAAGCAGACGGGTAAGCGTGAAGTGTTCCCGCACGTGACGGCTAAGCAACAGCAGAGATGGATTCGTGAGCGTGCTCCGCAGTGGGGATTTGAAGTAATTCCCGCGGTTGAGGGGCAGGATATTGAGGAGTGCCCGATGGTTTCTTCTCGTCAGGACCTTACGTTTGCCCGCCGTAATGCTGAGGGTAAGGTTGGTAAGGTGACTCACCGTAAGGCTCAGTTTGACGGTGTTCTTCGCATCACTGATGTTGAGCTGTTCCGTAAGTCTCTACTCTCCGGTATGGGCAGGGGTAAGGCGTACGGCATGGGCCTTCTGACGTTGGCGCCTCTGTCCCGCTAGGTAATGCGGGTGAAGGGCGGGGGACTGTTCCATGTGATGGTGCCCCGCCCTTTCTTTATTCACTCATACTTTTTGTGCCGATGCTGGCACGTTGATGTTCATAGGAGAAGATCATGCAGGGGGCTATTCCTCCGAGCTCGTCTGAGCTGTTTCGTAGTTCTGACCGTTTGAGTTTTGTGTATGTGGAGCATGCGACGATTTCCCGTGCTGATAGTGCGGTGACGTTCGTGAAGGAAGAGGGCGTGGTTCATTGCCCTGCTGCGAGTTTGAGCGCTTTGCTGTTGGGGCCGGGTACTCGTATTACTCATCAGGCGATGGCTTTATTGGGTGAGTGCGGTACTACGGTGGTGTGGGTTGGCGAGCAGGGTGTTCGTTATTATGCGAGCGGCAAGTCTGTAGCGCGTTCTTCGCGTCTGCTGATTGCTCAGGCGAAGTTGGTGTCGAATACGCGGAGCCGTTTGGCTGTGGCGCGCATGATGTATCAGTGGCGTTTTCCTGGTGAGGATACGAGCGAGCTGACGATGCAGCAGCTGCGTGGTAGGGAGGGCGCTAGGGTGCGTTCTGTGTATAGGCAGTGGTCTGAGCGGACTGGTGTTCCGTGGGAGCGCCGTGAGTATGATCCGAATAATTTTGGTGATGGTCACCGATTAATCAGGCGTTGTCGGCTGCTCATGCTGCGTTGTATGGGATTGTTCATGCGGCGATTGTGTCTTTGGGATGTGCGCCTGGGCTGGGGTTTGTGCATACCGGGAATTCTTGGTCTTTTGTGTATGACGTTGCTGATTTGTATAAGGCTGAGATTACGATTCCTGCTGCGTTTGAGGTGGTTGCTGGCTATACGGAGGGGATGGATATTGGGTCTGTGACGCGTAGGGCGGTGCGTGACCGTATTCGTTCTGAGAAGGTGATGGAGCGGGTTGTGCGGGATATTCAGCGTCTGTTGGTGCCGGAAGAGCTTCCTGAGGAGATGCTTGAACTGGATGTTGTGGGTTTGTGGAATGAGCAGGGGGAGGCCCAGCGCGGCGGCATGAATTATGGCGATGGAGGGGCAGCCTGATGATTGTTATTGTTTTGTCGGCTTGTCCGGTGAATCTTCGGGGTGATTTGACGAAGTGGCTTTTGGAGATTAATCCTGGGGTGTTTGTCGGGCGTGTGAGCGCTAGGATTCGTGAGAAGTTGTGGGCGCGTGTGTTGGAGTCGGGTGGTACTGGTCGTGCGACTATGGTGTTTCCGGCGGATAATGAGCAGCGGCTTGAGTTTCGGGTGAATAATGCGGATTGGGAGCCTGTTGATTTTGAGGGTGTTAAGCTGATTTATCGTCCTGTGGTTCGTAAAACGGTGCCTAAGTCTGGGTGGAGTAAGGCGAGTAGATATCGGCGTGCTCGTCGGGGTTAGAAGCGAGTGTTTATCATGTATTCTGGGTTCAGGCTCTGGTTTCAAAGTGATTCTATTTTGCTGGTGTAGGGTGTAAAGCCCCATGTCAGCAAGTGTGCTCCCCGCGCGAGCGGGGATGAGCCCCCCCTTCTCTAGCACCGCCGCAGCCACCCTATGTGCTCCCCGCGCGAGCGGGGATGAGCCCAGCAAGCCATCAACGAAACCGAAGCCGAAAAGGTGCTCCCCGCGCGAGCGGGGATGAGCCCTAGGCCGCTCAGAGACTCTGGTGCGCAAGATTGTGCTCCCCGCGCGAGCGGGGATGAGCCCATACGCTCAAGAGCGTCAGCCCGTTCCTTATTGTGCTCCCCGCGCGAGCGGGGATGAGCCCGCGTGAATGCTGTCATGCATGTTCACGATGCTGTGCTCCCCGCGCGAGCGGGGATGAGCCCGACCGAAAATCAACGGTGGTTCTCAGCAAGGAGTGCTCCCCGCGCGAGCGGGGATGAGCCCCGCTTGAGCAGCCTCAGCGATCTCCTGCTGCTGTGCTCCCCGCGCGAGCGGGGATGAGCCCAAGGGGTGCGTATCAACTTCGCACACCGCACCGTGCTCCCCGCGCGAGCGGGGATGAGCCCCCAAACTACCATGAGGAGCATACACACTAGTGGTGCTCCCCGCGCGAGCGGGGATGAGCCCGCGGCGAATCGTCGCCTCATCCCACCCCTGGCGTGCTCCCCGCGCGAGCGGGGATGAGCCCATCAACGGCGGCTTTTAAGAGCTCATCAGAGGGTGCTCCCCGCGCGAGCGGGGATGAGCCCGGAGGCTCCTCATTCGCGCCACCCTGTGCCGCGTGCTCCCCGCGCGAGCGGGGATGAGCCCTTATTTACCCTCCCAAGGCACTGGGACATTATGTGCTCCCCGCGCGAGCGGGGATGAGCCCGGTAATCGCATTCTCACGCTGACTGCTGGAAAGTGCTCCCCGCGCGAGCGGGGATGAGCCCCACAGGCAATAGCATTCCTCACCATTAATGAAGTGCTCCCCGCGCGAGCGGGGATGAGCCCTATTTTTGGACACCGGATGAGGCGGGGTAAGGGTGCTCCCCGCGCGAGCGGGGATGAGCCCTGGAAGCTCACATTATGAGAGGTCTGAATCGTGTGCTCCCCGCGCGAGCGGGGATGAGCCCGCTGAACAGCTGGCTCCTCATCTTCTGCATCTGTGCTCCCCGCGCGAGCGGGGATGAGCCCGTGCCGCAGTCGAGAAGCATATCCCGTGGCCGGTGCTCCCCGCGCGAGCGGGGATGAGCCCTCATGTCGCCCCCAAATTCGCCAATGCACCAGGTGCTCCCCGCGCGAGCGGGGATGAGCCCCACCATGCGCAACCGGGGGCATGCCGCAAATCGTGCTCCCCGCGCGAGCGGGGATGAGCCCGCGGAGGACGCTTTAGTGCCGGCCTGCGAACCGTGCTCCCCGCGCGAGCGGGGATGAGCCCGTGACCGGCGGCCAAGCCAGCTCTAATAATTGGTGCTCCCCGCGCGAGCGGGGATGAGCCCATCTATTTGCTCCCTATAGTCCCTGCGGAGGGGTGCTCCCCGCGCGAGCGGGGATGAGCCCAAGTCCTTCTACGTGCACGGCCACAAGGATTTGTGCTCCCCGCGCGAGCGGGGATGAGCCTAACACTAGCACCCCCAAAACAAAAACAACCAAGTGCTCCCCGCGCGAGCGGGGATGAGCCCAATAGAAGAGAACCAAGGAAGAGAACCAAGGAGTGCTCCCCGCGCGAGCGGGGATGAGCCCGCTGATGAAGAAGCAGACGGCGTTGAATACGAGTGCTCCCCGCGCGAGCGGGGATGAGCCCGTAAACGAAAATTTTTTGGGAATGAGGTTCTTGTGCTCCCCGCGCGAGCGGGGATGAGCCCCACGCGGATAGGGACCCAGCCGATGCTGATTGGTGCTCCCCGCGCGAGCGGGGATGAGCCCTGTCGGTAGACACCGACGGTTCCTTCCCAGAAGTGCTCCCCGCGCGAGCGGGGATGAGCCCTCATCGACGGCAAGCAGCCAGGGCGTTTCAGAGTGCTCCCCGCGCGAGCGGGGATGAGCCCACATGACGCCGCCGCGGGGCCACCCACACCATGTGCTCCCCGCGCGAGCGGGGATGAGCCCGTGGGATCTTCAACCTGGTACGATGCCACCGCGTGCTCCCCGCGCGAGCGGGGATGAGCCCTCATGGGCCAGATTAAAACGCTGCCGGTAATAGTGCTCCCCGCGCGAGCGGGGATGAGCCCGCGGTAGCGAGCATCCAGCCGCCCTTTACCCCGTGCTCCCCGCGCGAGCGGGGATGAGCCCGCCATTGCACAGCGAGCAGATGTCCTCATCATGTGCTCCCCGCGCGAGCGGGGATGAGCCCATCCAGACCCCAAGCACGAGTGACGATGTGGGGTGCTCCCCGCGCGAGCGGGGATGAGCCCGCTAAAGGTGGCGTCGGCAAGACCGTCACCAGGTGCTCCCCGCGCGAGCGGGGATGAGCCCCGACGCTGAACGTATCCTAGACCAGCACATCCGTGCTCCCCGCGCGAGCGGGGATGAGCCCGCGTCGATGCCCCCGGCAAGAAGAACGCCGTAGTGCTCCCCGCGCGAGCGGGGATGAGCCCAGCACAGCCGGATATGAAACGATATATGAGCGGTGCTCCCCGCGCGAGCGGGGATGAGCCCCGGATTGTCCCGGTCCTGGCACTGCTGAATCAGTGCTCCCCGCGCGAGCGGGGATGAGCCCTGACCGCACCGGGCAATGCCGACTGGGTCGAAGTGCTCCCCGCGCGAGCGGGGATGAGCCCCTTCGGAAGCCCCGCAGGTAAAAGCGGCGAAAGTGCTCCCCGCGCGAGCGGGGATGAGCCCCACTCGGGGTCGTCCAAAACTAGCTTCTCCAGGTGCTCCCCGCGCGAGCGGGGATGAGCCCGATATGCGCTGAGTCCTTCAGAGGCAGGTCCTGTGCTCCCCGCGCGAGCGGGGATGAGCCCGCCTGGATGCGGGTTGTTGCCGGTCGCCTCAAGTGCTCCCCGCGCGAGCGGGGATGAGCCCAAGCGTTTTCCCTTATGTTTACTGGGAAGTAGGTGCTCCCCGCGCGAGCGGGGATGAGCCCCAGTCTACGGTTGCTCGATACCTAGAGCGTTAGTGCTCCCCGCGCGAGCGGGGATGAGCCCTACTCTAACCTTCACCCGTGACGGCGACGTGAGTGCTCCCCGCGCGAGCGGGGATGAGCCCCGATTGAAATTGCGGTCCGCCGTACCGAAGCGGTGCTCCCCGCGCGAGCGGGGATGAGCCCAGGGGCTGCCACAAGGGCTGAACCTGCTGACCGTGCTCCCCGCGCGAGCGGGGATGAGCCCCGAAGGAGCGGATGGTTAAAGATCCGAGCGGGGTGCTCCCCGCGCGAGCGGGGATGAGCCCTGGCTGAGATTGCCGCTGCGGAGTTTGAGCGCGTGCTCCCCGCGCGAGCGGGGATGAGCCCCCGCATCACCGAAAGCGGGAAACCCCTAACTCGTGCTCCCCGCGCGAGCGGGGATGAGCCCTCAACTGGACACCCACCATCACCCCCGAAGACGTGCTCCCCGCGCGAGCGGGGATGAGCCCCAGTACAGGTGCAGGTACCTACTCATGGTGCGGTGCTCCCCGCGCGAGCGGGGATGAGCCCCTTCGAGCGTATCGGTGGCCTGGGCGTTCACTGTGCTCCCCGCGCGAGCGGGGATGAGCCCGCGCTGCCCTAGCTGAGGCTCGCCGTCTCGGTGTGCTCCCCGCGCGAGCGGGGATGAGCCCGCTGTCGGCACCCCAGCAAACATCAATTTTGCGTGCTCCCCGCGCGAGCGGGGATGAGCCCTTCGACTTTGACCTGGACGGTTTCGCAGCAGAGTGCTCCCCGCGCGAGCGGGGATGAGCCCGACTGAGGATAACTTCGTAAGATTCTGTTTCTGTGCTCCCCGCGCGAGCGGGGATGAGCCCACCCAGCAACTCGTAGTAATTAACCATCATTAGTGCTCCCCGCGCGAGCGGGGATGAGCCCCTTGTTGTAGATTGCGCCCATTTCCTCCATGCGTGCTCCCCGCGCGAGCGGGGATGAGCCCATGGTGAAGCTTATGAATGGTGCAATTGCTGAGTGCTCCCCGCGCGAGCGGGGATGAGCCCGAAGCATCTATCACCGACGGCGCTACCACTACGTGCTCCCCGCGCGAGCGGGGATGAGCCCCGATAAAACCCCACTGGAGCCTACACATACCAGGTGCTCCCCGCGCGAGCGGGGATGAGCCCGATTCGTGACATGCAGATATCCGAGGTACTGAGTGTTCCCCGTGCGAGCGGGGATGAGCCCCCGATGTTTACGCCTAGCGCGGGCCCACCCATGTGTTCCCCTTGCGAGCGGGGATGAGCCCACACAAGGCGATGGCTCATTCAAGAGCATCCTGTGTTCCCCGCGCGAGCGGGGATGAGCCCCAACCGCCGAGGCGGATTGACCCGGAACGAAGGTGTTCCCCGCGCGAGCGGGGATGAGCCCATCGTCAGCTCCATCATCACTAACGCTGTAAAGTGTTCCCTGCGCGAGCGGGGATGAGCCCGCGTTGATGCTCCAGGCTCAGGCGCAGGGCGTGTGTTCCCCGTGCGAGCGGGGATGAGCCCAGCGAGGTGGTGGTGGAGCCGTCGGTAATGGAGTGTTCCCCGCGCGAGCGGGGATGAGCCCCATGCTCAGGGTGTACGTGACCGCGTTCCATGGTGTTCCCCGCGCGAGCGGGGATGAGCCGAGGAGAGCCTTCTCGTATGAGAGTTCTTTAGCATGTTCCCCGCACAGGCGGGGATGAGCCCACGCTCGGCCCGCTCGTCCGCTCGATTGAAGAGCGCTCCCCGCAAAATGCAGGGGAGGGGCCCTCCGGTTGTATTGCCGGAGGGCCCCTCCCTCTGTGTATCGTTCAGCGGATATTCGGTGGCTAGCTTTCTAGCGCGCTAGCGTACCCGGGGGAGTACCCCTACGCTGCCGCCGCTACAGCTCCCTTGGCTGAGGTGCCGTTTCGGGTCCACAGCAGGAGCGCTGCCACGCTGTTGATGATGTAGAAGATGTACTTGCCGACGTTCGCGAAGTTGC
>ERZ772779.715-NODE-715-length-14712-cov-15.943645_pt1 | contig 14712 bp, 8 predicted proteins | sample MGYA00511360_ERZ772779 | MGnify/ENA primary metagenome ERZ772779 (study PRJEB29015, sample SAMEA2738112) | human oral metagenome | biome: human oral; feature: human-associated habitat; material: saliva | place: China | collected 2231 ...
TAGATAGTTGACTGTCTCAGCTATATTTTTGTTTAATGAGTAACTTTGGCTCTTATGTTAAAGCACTACGAAAAGCGTCCACACATTTAACGGAAGTACCTTTAATAATAGGAGGTTTGGATTTTCGTAATAGGTGATATGGTCTTTTATAATAGGTGATATGCATTCTTATAATAGTTGATTTGGACATTTCAGGAAAGGTGATAATTGTGTTTAATAAAGTATCATATTAGTGGTCTCGATGGTATATCGGTACTGTCAGTTCTCCACGCCATGCGGAGTTCGGTTTTCATTTAGGCTTGCGAAAATACCGTTATCAGATGTTTCTCAATGCAGAAAAGTGCAAAAGAGATGAAAAAACACGGTTGTTTCTGATACAACAAACCAACGAAAGCATCCTTTTAACAATTTTTATAGATGTTATTGTATACCGGACGTTTAATTTGATTTAACTTTGCGACTATAAAACCTAAAATAAGTTTTAATCTAAATATACTTAAAAGCCTATGTACCTAAGAAGAAAAAGGACTACAAGCTTAATGATGGTGGCTTTGTTCAGTACAAGTTTACTGCATGCCAACATTACGTATAAAGCTAATGCAGCTATTGTTCAACAGCAAGCTGTATGTAAGGGAACAGTTGTCGACAGTAATGGAGAGCCAGTTGTTGGTGCCTCTGTTTTTGCCGTAAGTAATGGACACAAGAAGGGAAGTGTAACTGATCTTGATGGTAATTTCGAGATTGACGGTATCGCTTCAGGCTCTTCACTTACCATTTCTTATGTTGGTTATAAGACTCAGCAGGTGACTTGGAGTGGTAAAGACCTAAAGGTAACACTTCAGGAAAGCAATGAGATGCTTGATAACGTTGTCGTTGTTGGTTATGGTACACAGAAGAAAGTTAACCTTACAGGTGCTGTATCTGTTGTATCTTCAAAGACTCTTGACTCTCGACCAGTAACAAGTGTAGCACAGGCATTGCAGGGTGAGGTCCCAGGATTGAACTTCAGCGTAGGTAATGGGGGTGGTTCATTGAAGAGCCGTATGGGACTTAACATTCGTGGTATAGGAACTATTGGTGAAGGTTCTAATGCTGCTCCACTCGTACTTATCGATGGTTCAGAAGGCGATCTTTACTCTATTTCTCCAAATGACATCGAGAGTATCTCTGTATTGAAGGATGCTTCTTCAAGTGCTATCTATGGTTCACGTGCTGCGTTTGGTGTTATCCTCGTTACAACCAAGAGTGGTAAGGAAGGTCGTACGAACGTTTCTTATAATGGTAACGTACGTTTCTCTACAGCAACTCAGATTCCAGAGATGCCTAACTCATACGATTTCGCACGCTATTGGAATGATGCTGCAGCAAACAGTGGCGGTAATGCGCCATTTAGTCAGGATATGCTTAACAAGATTAAGAACCATATCAATGGTACACCAGCGCCAGGTGAAGAGGTAACTACGACTTGGCAGGGTACTGCTGCTAATGAACCATGGAGTATGTATAATGGTTCTTGGGATAATACTAACTGGTTTAAGGAGATGTATAAGTCTGCTGTTCCTTCAACAGAGCATAATATCTCTGTAAGTGGAGGCGGTAATAAGGTGAACTACTATATCAGTGGAGCTATCTTAAGTCAGCGTGGATTGATCCGTCATGGTAAGGATAAGCTGAAGAGATATAACTTCTCTTCTAAGGTTACAGCAAACCTTACTGATTGGGCAACAGTTACCTATAACACAAAGTGGATTCGCGAAGATTATAGCAGACCATCTTATATGACCGGACTCTTCTTCCATAACATCGCACGCCGCTGGCCTACCAACCCAGTTTACGACCCAAACGGCCACTATGTACATGGAAATGAGATCTTACAGATGGAGAATGGTGGTATTGATGCAACCCAAGAGGATAAGCTCTTCCAGCAGCTTGCTCTTGAGTTCCGACCAATCAAGGGTTGGAAGATAAGATTAGAAGGTAACTACAATACAACTAACTACCACAACCATTGGGACGTGTTGCCTATTTACTACTATGATCCAGATCAGCATCCAATAGCTGCAGCATGGAGCGGAGACTATGCAGCAGGAAAGTCTAACGTTGGTGAGGCAATGTCTAAGAATAATTACTACAATGGACGTTTCTTCACTGAGTATAACATGACCCTCAATGACAAGCATGAATTTAAGTTCCTTGCTGGTTTGGACATGGAGTCTAATATTTATACTAACCTCAGTGCTTCTCAAGCTGACCTTGTAACACCATTAGTGCCAACCCTCAACAATGCAACTAATAAAGTTGTTGGACGTGGTTTCTCTAACACACACTGGTCAACAATGGGTATGTTTGGTCGTATCAACTATGCTTATGACTCACGTTATTTGGCTGAATTTTCTATCCGTAGAGACGGCTCTTCACGTTTCATTGGGGATAAGACATGGGGTACATTCCCATCTTTTGCACTCGGTTGGAATATTGCTAACGAGCAGTTCTTTAAGCCTCTTAATAAGACAGTTAATACTCTTAAGTTGAGATTAACATACGGTTCACTTGGTAATACAAATATAGACCAGCTCTATCCTTGGTTCCTCAGACAGCCTATTAGCTCAAACTCTTCTGCATGGATTATTAATGGCGAACGCGTCAACACATCAAGCGTTCCTGGTCTTGTATCACCTTTCCTAACTTGGGAGAGAGTACAGTCATGGAACATTGGTCTTGACTTCGGATTGTTTAATAACAAACTTCAAGGAACATTCGATTACTTCGTTCGTACAACAAAGAACATGGTTGGTCCTGCACCAGTTAAGCCATCTATTCTCGGAGCGGCACAGCCAAAAGAGAATAATAGTGATATGAGATCAAATGGTTGGGACTTAGAAGTAAGATGGAGAGACAGAGTAGGACAAGTAAACTATGGTATCAAGCTCGTTCTCTCTGATGATTACCAGACTATTACGAACTTCTATAATCCAAACAGACTGCTTTCTCAGTGGTGTGCAGGTAAGCGTATGGGCGATATCTATGGTTATAAAGTAGAAGGTATAGCACAGACTGATCAGCAGATGAACGAATGGTTGGCTAATAATAAGCCTTCATGGGGTTCTGACTGGGCTGCAGGTGATGTAATGTACAAAGACCTCAATGGTGATAAGAAGGTGAACTCTGGTAAGAGCACATACGATGATATGGGTGACTTGACCAAGATTGGTAACTCTTTGCCACGTTATCGTTTCGGTATTACTTTGGATGCTAACTGGAAGGGCTTTGACTTCCTCATCTTTATGCAGGGTGTTGGTAAGCGTGACTTCTGGGATGCTTCTCCTTATAGTGTTGGTGCTAATACTGGTTTGTGGCAGAGTGCAGCATTCAAGGATCACCTTGACTACTGGCGTCCAGCTACCGATACCAACTTCGGTCCTAATCCAAATGCTTTCTATCCAAGACCTCTCTTCGGTGCAGGTTCTAAGAACTTCCAAACAAGCGACAGATATCTACAGAACGCAGCATACATGAGAATCAAGAATATTCAGATTGGTTACACGCTGCCAATGTCTATTGCAAGCAAGATAGGAGCTAATAGAATACGTTTCTATTTCTCTGCTGAGAACCTCGCAACATTCACTAAGATGAATAAGATTTTCGACCCTGAAGCAACAGGAGGAGACTGGGGACCTGGAAAAATTTACCCTCTTCAGAGAACTGTTTCATTCGGTTTGAATCTTAACTTCTAAATATACGGAATTATGAAAAAGATTATTTCAGATATACTAAAAGGTGGTCTACCATTGCTGTGCCTTGGCATGACTGTTACTTCATGTGATGATTTCCTTGATAGAAAACCTCTTGACGAGGTTTCACCAAGCGAATATTTCAAAACTGCGGATCAACTTGGTACATTCACCATCAAATACTATACAAATATCTTCCCTAATAACAGTGGCTGGTTTGGGGGTGTTGCTACATTTGATAATGGTACAGATAACCAAGCAGCAAGAGATGGAAACTCTGGAATGTACCTACAGGACCAGTGGAAAGTCCCAACATCAGGAGGTCTTGATGTGTATGCTATCAGAGATGTAGATAAATTCATTAATGAAAGTGAAGCAAAGATAGCCAAAGGAGATGTAACTGGCACGCCAGAACTTATCAATCAATACATGGGTGAAGCTTACTTCATCAGAGCTATGCTCTACTTTGATAAGCTGAAGACTTACGGTGATTTCCCTATCATGCTTAATGAGTTAAACATTGATAAAGACCTCGTAGAAGCAAGTAAGCGTCAGCCTCGTAACCTTGTTGCACGTCAGATTCTTTCTGATATGGATAAGGCTATTGATAAGTTGCAGGTGAACTTTGCCAATAAGGTACGTATCAATAAGTATGCTGCTCTGGCTATGAAATCAAGAATGGCACTCTATGAAGCAACCTTCGAGAAGTATCACAGAGGAACAGGTCGTGTACCAGGTGATGCTAACTGGCCAGGTAAGAACAAGGAGTGGAACAAGAACTTCACTATTAATCAGGATGATGAGGTTAATTTCTTCCTTGATCAAGCGATCGATGCAGCTAAGAAGGTGTGTGATGCTGTACCATTGTCAACTCAGAATAACCACGTAATGAATCCTGGTACTGTTGGTAACTTCAATGGTTGGAATCCATACTATGATATGTTTGCAAGTCCAAACTTGGCAAAGTATCCAGAAGTTCTATTGTGGAGAGAATTCAATACTGATATCAACGTAGCTCACCTTACATCAAACAAACTGCGTGGTGGCTTGTCTTCAGGTTGGACTCGTGGTCTCGTAGAGTCATTCCTTATGAAGAATGGTTTGCCTATCTATGCTTCTGGTTCAGGCTATCATGGTGATACTACAGTAGACTTAGCTAAGACTGACCGTGATGAGCGTCTGCAGCTTTTCGTGTTCGGTGAGTCTAATGACCTTGATATTGATCAGAAGAGTATTGACTTAATTAATAAGCAAAGAGTTAAAGAAGGTAAACCTACCATTACCAAACTCTTATTCGATGCGGCAACTCTCTTCGCAACAGACCAGGCAAGTAGAGACGTAACTGGCTATCGTCAGCGTAAGTTCTACAACTATGATCCAGCAATGCAATTGGGTCAGACCTTCTCAGATGTTGATGGTCAGATTATTATTCGTGTTGAGGAAGCTATGCTCAACTACATTGAAGCTTCTTATCTCCGTACTGGGTCATTGGATGCAACAGCTACTGGTTATTGGACAGCATTGCGTGCACGCGCTGGTATCACAGCTCCAATTTCAACAACTATCGCTGCAACTGATATGACTAAGGAGGCTGATGTAAGTCGTCCATCATACGACTGGGCAGCATTCTCAGCTGGTCATCCAGTAGATGCAACACTCTATTCTATCCGTCGTGAGCGTCGCAGCGAGTTTGCTGGTGAGGGTCTTCGTGACGATGACTTGATTCGTTGGGCAGCTTTGGATCAGGTGAAGAACTATCAGATCGAAGGTGTTAACTTCTGGGATCAGATATATCAGAGTCCTTCTTTCGTTGATAAGAATGGTGTGAGTCTGATTATTGCTGATGGTGGTGCTAATGCTACAATGTCTGCTAAGACACTTTCAAAGTATGTTCGTCCTTACCAGATTCAGACGACCAACAATATCCTCTACAACGGTTACACCTTCTATCAGGCACACTACTTGTCTCCATTCTCTTATCAGGAGATGCAGCTCTGTTCACCTGATCGTAATGCAGAGAACTCAAACTTGTACCAGAATATCTACTGGCCAGTTGAGGCAAATGGTGAAGCTATAAAGTAGGTTTTAACTGAATAAGACAGAATTAAATAAGGAGAGAGAGCATGTCAAGCGATTGATATGCTCTCTTTCTTTGTACGCTTACTTGTTGTCTGTGTAATAGAAGTTGCTTTAAGGGACGTAAGTTTTATACTATGTCATTAGGTAGAGATGTGTTTCGATGGCCTTAGTACATAATGCTGGTAGAATTATTTACGTGAAAAGAAATATTTATTGGCATGAAAAGAAATATTTATTGGCATGAAGAAAAATATTTTTTTTCATGAATATAATTAGAGGAAGCTTTATTTTATAGACATGTAACCATGTTTTGTCTGCCAAAGAAGGTTGTTGTTTTTAGTTGTATCCCTTGTATATTAGAGTACAAAAGTTTATCTTTGCAAGATATAATTCTTACTGTTTAGAAGGCAGTTGATGACTGTAATAATAAATTAAGTATGTTCGCTTTTATCATCATTATACTACTTTGTGTTCTTGGTTTTGGTGTTTCACTGTTTGTTGGCCATTGGAATAAGAGCAAGAAAGGTGGGGCAGAGGTCAGTGTTGTTGCTTTTTATAATAAGGATTGGCGGTCTTTATTCTGGATATTCCTCCGTGTGTTGTCTTTTGCTTTGGTTACAGTTTTTTTATTCTTAATGGTAATTGCCACTTTTGGTGAGGATGATGCAGGCGAGTGTTTCTTTTGGATTATTATGTTTATTGTCGGCAGCTGGTTTATTTCAATACCTATTCTTGTTATTTATATCTGCTCAGCAGTGCAAGCCATTCGGCACCGTGATTATATGAATAACGTCTTTCTTGGCCTTTATTGTTTCAATGCTCTTCAGTTACTTTGCGTTGTGATATTGAGTAGTCAGCTATAAGTGGTTTGTATGAATAATTGTTATTTCATCTTTTTTTCCTTTGCAAGTATCATTAGAAACTCTTATCTTTGTAGTCAATCTATATTTTTTCAGAAAGACAACCATTTTTTAAGACCTATATTAATAACCTATAATCCTTGACTCCATTGTGGAGAAATGATTTATAATGAGTAGAAACTTACATGATAAAGAATAAAAAGCTTCGGATAGCCATAGCTTCTGTTATTATGGCTTTGATTTACCCACTTATTTTTATGTTCTTGTTTGCAATGGAGGCAGCTTCTGGAGACAGCACTGATGCGGCTGGTCGGGGGTTTGTAGCTTTGGGTATATACATAGAAGGCTTCATGGTTTCCGTAGTATACTTTATAATCAGTATAATCTTCTCACGTATTTTCCTACGTACCCTACTTCCTCCCTTCATTGCTTTATTACTTTTATTATTGGGATATGGGATATCTCTTATACCTGTTTACATTGCTACTCTTCCAAGTGAGTACACAGAGTATTATGAAGATGGTAAGGTGAAACAAGTTGGAAAAAAGGAACATAGTTATGATACATGGGTAGGTTGGGTGAAGTCCTATAGGCGAGATGGCACCATTTGGAAGGAAGAGAAATTCCCTTCTATCAAGTCAGATAATCACTTAATCTATGCTAAGTATTATTATGAGGATGGTACTTTAAAGTCGGAGGGGTACACAACTTTTGATAACTTAGCGCATCGAGAAGGTGAATGGAAGTTCTATAAGCCTGATGGAACACTTGATGATATTCGCAATTATGACGAGAATGCTGTAAGATTAAACTCTTCAGAGAAGTATCAACTATATACAGATGGGGAAAAGATATACAGAGTCGGTTCTGGGAAACTATTTACTGGTACACTCAGTAATACGCCTGTTGTCTATTTGAAAAACTATTTCAACGAATTCCCAGAAGCCTTTTTCCCAAGAGAAAATGAAGACGATGAGGAAGAGATATTTCCCGACTTATATACATGTAGGGTAAAGAATGGATTAAAGCAGGATAAGGTCGTTATCCGTTATGCTACTCATGGACATCCTATTGCCTATCAGACTGTTATCTATGACGGTGGTAACTCATGGGCTCCTGCCAATGTCTATTATCCAAATGGACAGATACAAGATAAAGTAACAATACTTGATGATAGTACAAGGCGTTATGATTGCTATTATCAAGATTCAATAAAGCGCCGTCCGCATGGTGTTCTTCGTTTTAAAGTAAAGTACAGGAATGACGATGCTATTGATACGGCTTATTGGTATAATAGTCATGGGAAGCTACGTGCATGGGCTGTTTTCAAGGATGGGGATATCGTTAAACACTGGCCAGAAGAAACGTATTAAGATTATGAAGAAGAATATAATAAAGGTATGCCTGATAGTGCAGGTGATTTGTGTACTACTTTTCTTGATAGATGTCATCTGTTTAGGAAAAGACACCTTCTGCTATTTTATACAACAGGTGGAGATTGTTGGGGCCGTTCTCACTTGTTGGGTATGGGTTTATTACCTTGCTAAACTTATCTCCTTTTGCGCTAATAACTCAAAAGTGGGTAGGTTTCTTCTATGGTCAATATCCGTTATTGTTTTCTTTATATTCCTAATACCCTCCTTGAACTTTATCCTCTCTAATATAGCTCTGGGTTGTGAGTATCGTGATAGTCGTCATGAGATACTTATAAAGGTCCATGATCCCATCTTTTTCTTAAGTTATAATCCGCAGTTTGTGTTCTATAAGAAAGGAATGATTATTAATCATTATATGGGAGAGGACATTGGCTATAACCTTCCAGGCGACCAGAATAAACGATGGAAGTTCTATGATGACCTTGGAGTGGCTGTGCTTACGGCAGACAAAGACTTAAATGAAGGTTTAGGACTACTGTCTGACAACAAGTTCTATTATATTGATGAAGCCAAGGCCATGACCCACAAGAAGGAGATAAGCCAGTTAGCACAGCAACTCTTCTGTGAGAACGATAAGTATATAGTCATTGCTGATGGGTATTACCTAAAGAATGGATTTGATACTCGTTCTATCTATGATACAAAGTTACGCTTGTTGCGTCAACTCTTTTTTAGTGATAGCGTGGGTATAGAAGAACCAGATACACGATATAAACATTTCTCAAAAGTTGATAATGATAGTATTATAGCTTGTATAAGATCGATTCCTTTATCTGTATTACCCGTCAATGTGGGAAAAGATGATACTTTAGGTATGAGTATTAATGAGCGAATTGTTACAGATCAGAACGCAAAGTCCAATCCAGCTGTGAAGAGGAAATTAATGTGGCTGTTCTATAAATTAAACTAAGAAGCCGTCTTTATGTTTATTCTTGTCTAAGGTGAGCAATTTCGTAAAACTAATTTTCCTGTCATTACTGTCATACTTTTCGAGGATACAAAACATTGTCATACAGATAGTTGCTGCCAAATGTTAAAATGACAGCAACTTGATAATAACATTATTCTTATAATAGTGTGTGATAAAAGACTTCTGCTTTTAGTAGTTTTTAATGCCTTTATTAGTGAACATGTTTGTAGTTGGCAACCTTATAATTAATGAGATAAATAAGTAAAGTTTTCAGACAAGTATCAAAGACTCATGGTACTGATGGATATATCAATAGTTTATTATTATGGTATTTGCGATTAATATTCTACTTTTCCTACTTGTTCTTGGTGTTTGGCTATGGATGGATAATAGGAAGAAAAATAAACAAAAGAATGTAGTTGTCGATGCAGAGGGTTCTTGTAAAAGCTATTATCGTTTTTTCTTCTGGCTGTTTCTACGTTTTTTGATATATGTTCTTGTAACAGTCCTGTTGTTTACAATCATGTTGAGCTTCTACGAAGAGGATGATACAGAGGATTCGCTCTCCTGGTTAATGTTTTTTGCAATACTTGGTTGGTTCATTTCAATACCTATTGTTCTTGTTTATATCTGTTCTCTTGTACAGTCGGTTTGGTATCGTAATTATGTGAACAATATCTTTCTTGGACTCCATTGCTTTAATATCTTACAGGTGTTGTGTATTACGGTATTTGCTGTTGTTCCACAAGAAGAGTGTACCCCTGAGACGATGGAGGCGTCCTACAAGGCTAATCAGCAGAACATAGAGAGACTTATTAAGGTTACAAGAAGTTGGCTACCAGACAGTACTGGGTTCTCTGTAGCGTATTCGAAGCATGGAAAACTGACGGATTGGGGTGTATCTTCAAAGCAAGACGTTAATTTCAAAGGTGATGAGATAGAGTCGAAGAAAGAGCAGGAAAGAGAACTACAAAAGATAGGATTAAGTATAGAAAGACTCGATTCTGTTCGTTTAGCCTTACAGAAGATGGGCTATCGAGGCTTGTCTGTCAGTAGAGGTGGTACTGTAAGTGACTATACAGAAATCGTTTATGGGGTGACTGGAAATAAAGAGTTTGATTATAGAATCTATGATAAACCGCTCACAGACTCACTTGCGTATGAGTTAAATCGGCATTATAGCCTTGTTGTCTACAATCGATATGTAGTGTTTAGTTGTGTGGAATCAATTGATTATGATTGTCCTTTCCCTGGTAAATATGACTATTTGCAGAAACATGCAAGGGCTAAGCGTGTGCAATAGTTTGTAAGAGAGTATATGTATAAGGGTTTTAGTACATCACTACTGATAGTAAAAAGCCTTCATCTTCTGCAAGGACAATAATGCTGCAGACGGATGAAGGCTTTTTATGATTGTGTTTTGTTTACTCTTTAGAACTTGTAAGTGACTGTAGCTTTTATGTTCCGTGGAGCACCTGGGAAGGAACGGAGTTTGTCATAACCACCCACCCAATAAACTTTGTTCATTGCATTATCGAGATTTAACTGTACCTGCAGGTTACGGAGACGATAGTAAAGTGCTGCATTGAGGAGTCCATAGCCAGGATAGACAATGGTATTCTCACGTCTTCCAACCTGTCCGTAACGTTTTGTTACAGCATTGAAACCCAGACCGAAACCAAAGTTGCGTAGCACACCTGTCTGAATGATATACTTCGACCAAATGTTGAATGAGTTACGTGGTGTGTTTGGACGTTGCATACCATAGTCTTTCTCTGAGTTGGTAGCAGTCTTTGTGATAGCAGCATGAGTGTAAGCATAGTTTGCGACAATACTCCAATTAGGAAGAATGAAACCTGCTACGTCTAATTCAATACCCTTTGAAGTTTCTTCTCCCACCTGTTCTAACAACTCTGGATTATTTGCATCGTTAGCATTATAGAGTGTGTTGCGTTTCTGAAGATGGAAGAATGAAAGCGTTGTGCTAAGTCGTTTGTCAAACCATTCACCTTTCAAGCCCGCCTCTAACAGCTGGCTGTATTCTGGGTCGAATGGTCCACCGGTGTTAGGATTACCCTGTACGGATGCACTCTGTGGCTCAAAGCCTTTTACCCATGTACCATACACATTCAGATTCTTGTTGATAGCAACGACAGCACCAAGGCGTGGAATGAAAGCATGCTGTGTGGTACGGGTCTCCTTATTGGTCTTATAATTTAGTACATCAGTGAATATCTCCTGACGAATACCCAAGAGAAGTTTTACTGGTCCTACTTCCATCTGCTCTTGAAGATAGATACCATGAGAATACTGTAGGTAAGGAGAGAGTGCTGTTGCAACAAAGACATACTTAGAGTAGTCACGCTCAATGTTGTTATTATTACTTGTCAAGTCATAATAAGGCACATTTGTTTGTGGATTACCATCCTTGTCAAGTACGTATTTCGCAATGTTGGCAGGCTTGAAAGCTGTTGTTGTCGTACCGTCTTTTAGCAGATAGCCTCCTGCAGTCATTGCTGACGAGCCAGCTTGCTGTGCCATTTGGAAATAGTCATAACCTAAAAGGATACGATGATTAACAGGACCCGTGCTTACGTTATAGTTAAAATAGGTGTTGAAACTATTGTTGCGGAAGTGACGCTGGCGTACAAGGCACTGCATAAGGATGCGTGACGGACTCTGTGTACCATCAGCTAACTTCACATACGCATTAGCCTGATTGTGCTCACGAAGGTCTTCATCATAGGAAGAGTTCAGATAGGTAGCATTGAAAGAGAGGTTATCCGTGAACTTATGGGTTACACCAAGCGTAATATTCACGAGGTTTTCCTTAAGATAATCATTTGTTGCAGAGAGCGAACGACTAATTGGTACTGAATTGAGATCACCATCTCCAAAGATAGGCTGACCACGGTCAACCTTACCATCGGTGCGCTGATAAACGATGTCGACGTTAAAGCGTGTCCTTTGTGTTGGGAGAAACGAGAAAGATGGTGCAACGATATAGTTTGTGTTTTCCTGTAGGTCACGATAAGAATCTGTATGTTCATAGCCGATGTTAAGGCGATATAGCAGGGTATTCTTCTTATCTAATGGACCTGTAAAGTCTCCATAGGTGTTCAGTGTGTTGAAGCTACCAACGGTTGTTGATACTGTATTGCGCTGAAAAGGTAGTGGCTTCTTAGTTACACGATTAATAACACCACCCGGTGCAGCATTGCCGAAGAGAGCAGAAGCAGGACCTTTGATAACTTCAACACGCTCGATATTTGCTAATGACTGCTGTTTCCAAAGACTTGTCTGTGCTCGCATACCATTGACAAGGTTACCAGAATTTCGATTACCAGTAGTACGGAAACCACGGATAGAGAAGTCATTATAGAAGGTATATTGGTTTACACCACTGATATTCTTTACCACCTCATTAACAGTGGTTGCACCTTGGTCGCGCACTAACTCCTTTGTTACGTAACCGATAGATTGTGGAATGTCTTTCAAAGGTGTCTCTGTCTTTGTACCGATGAAAGAGTTGGTATTCTTATAGGAACGTTCGTTACGTCCAATTACTTCTACCGTCTGCAACACTTGGTCGTGCAGATAAGGAGTTGAGAATAATGTGTCTTGTGTAAGGCTGTCTGTTGGAACTTTACCCACCGCATTCCCTTGTGCATTTATTGGCAGGGCTGCTGAATATAATAATGTGCCCGTTAATAATAAACAAGAGTGTAATCTTTTAACCATATTGATAAATATAATAATCCTGAAATAATTTATAAGCGGTGCAAAAGTATATATAAAATATGAATACTACAATACCTAAGAGTTGGTATAAATTAGTTTCTGTTAGGTTATTGAGTGACAATATGTAATAATAAGTCCCTACTTATGTGTGGTGTGAGAGCACTTGTAAAAGTTAGAAAGAATGGTCTAACTTCCGTATCTCTCCAAATGTAGCGAGAAATAGAATGTTAGTTTACCCTTATGAAAAAGCTGTTAGCTGAAGAGGGGACGCTAAACGAGTAAATAGAAATTGTAAGGATATTTCTGTGATTACTCCCTCTTCATTCAGAGAAAAGGCTGTATATGAGGGAAGAAGAGGCCTAACTACGTTCAAGAACATGCTCTTCTTATATGAAGAAGGCGCCCTTCTTGCTGCAAGAGGGACGTCTTCTGTGACGCAATCTGTAATATGCTGATTTGTTGTGTGTTATGAGTTTGGCTGTTGGAGATGTTATATCCTTTCGGTGAAGATGTTTCGTACGATGCTATGTAATGATTTTTATTATTTTACTGGTTCTTTTGAAACATGGAAGATTACCTATTACGTTTCTATGAAGATGTTGAGCAAAGTAGTAGTTTACGTTCTGTTTCTTAGTGTAACGTCGGTTGGAAAGTTATTAGTCGGACGGTAAGTCTTCTCTTTTCAATTAACTATGTTACCCAGCAATAATGTTTTTTACACTTCTTTATTCTGAAGAACATACTTAGGAGACTCACCATACTTGTTTGCTTCTGGCTGACTATCTTGTAGAAGGAAAACCAGAATTGTAATACCTAAGGCGATGTTTATTAGATAGAAAACGATAGCTAAGATACCTGTTATGCTTGTTATAGCACTAATCAAAACGTTCATTGCGGCCTGAATATCTTGTGATCGTATGGCTTCTAAATATGCGCTGAAGTTGAAAGACACAAAGAAAAGTGTACAAGAAATTGTTCCCACACAAGCTTGGGCAGCCCACCACCATCCGCTTCTTCCAGTGTCATGCAAACGACGGAACTGCATAGAAATACCTGCAATACTAAGAACAAGTGCTACAAGAGGTCCGACAAAGGGAACTAATGATATAACAAAAGCAGCGATGAAAAGGGTAAGAAAGCCCCACCAATACTCAGAACGACGGATGCGTCCATTGAACTGAAAGAATTTCTTGAATGCGTTCTGTGCTGCTACAGCAAACTCAACTTGTGGTAATTCTTTGTACTGTGACATAATTTCGTATAGTTTTATTTGTTAATCTTAAATGCTCATTTGTCTTATTCTTTCAGAAGGTCAGGACGCAATCTTTTGGTTCGTTCCATTGCTTGATCAAACTCCCATTGTCTAATCTTAGCTTCGTTTCCACTGAGTAGAATCTCAGGAACATCCCAACCATTATAACTACGAGGGCGAGTGTAGATAGGTGCTGAGAGCATATCATCCATAAAACAGTCCGAGAGTGCACTCTGTTCGTCACTGATAACACCTGGAACCAGTCGTACAACAGCATCGGCAATGATAGCAGCTGGTAGTTCACCACCTGTTAAAACAAAGTCGCCAACAGATATTTCACGTGTAATGAGATGGTCGCGTACACGTTGGTCAACACCTTTATAATGTCCTGCAAGAATAATGAAGTTTCCTCCCAATGATAGGTCATTGGCTATCTTCTGATTGAATTGTTCGCCATCAGGTGATGTAAAAATAACTTCATCATATTCTCGTTCTTCCTTCAAAGCAGCGATACAACGGTCGATAGGCTCAATCTGCATAACCATACCAGCTTGTCCACCAAAAGGATAGTCGTCAACACGACGCCATTTATCCTTTGTGTAGTCACGAAGATTATGCAGACGAATCTCTGCCAATCCTTTCTTTTCAGCTCTGGCAAGGATGCTCTCGTGTACGAATCCTTCCAGCATCTCTGGTAATACGG